>ERZ860009.316-NODE-316-length-23889-cov-1.372535_pt1 | contig 23889 bp, 32 predicted proteins | sample MGYA00510114_ERZ860009 | MGnify/ENA primary metagenome ERZ860009 (study PRJEB30046, sample SAMN00715177) | human gut metagenome | study: EMG produced TPA metagenomics assembly of the A metagenome-wide association study of gut microbiota in type 2... | reverse complement strand
TCGGAATGGAAGGAAATGCCGGATTTGAGCGCAATGAACAAAATCCGCTGGAGACCAATCTCATCATTATTGATGAGATGTGATGGTGGATATTTCCCTGATGAATTCCCTTCTGAAAGCAATTCTACCGGGCACGCGTCTGATCCTGGTGGGAGATGTGAATCAGCTGCCGAGTGTAGGGGCGGGAAGTGTGCTGAAGGACATTATTGATTCGAAGATGTTTCCTACGGTAATGCTGACAAAAATTTTCCGACAGGCAAGCACCAGTGATATTATTGTCAATGCGCATAAGATTAACCGGGGAGAAAAAGTCAGCCTGGATAACAAGAGCATGGATTTCTTTTTCCTGAAGCGTTATGAGGCAGATAAAATTATCAACGTTACGCTGCAGCTGATCAAGCAGAAACTTCCGAAATTTGTGGGGGCGAGCGAATACGATATCCAGGTGCTTACGCCTATGCGGAAAGGGCTGCTCGGAGTAGAACGTCTCAATACGATTCTGCAGATGTATCTGAACCCGCCATCGGACAGAAAAAAGGAGAAAGAGCATGGGGCGATCGTTTTCCGGGAAGGGATAAAGTCATGCAGATCAAAAATAATTATCAGCTGGAATGGGAGATCCGCAGCAAATATGGACTCTGCATAGACAAAGGAACCGGGGTGTTTAACGGAGATACCGGAATTATTGAAGAGATCAATGATTTTGCAGAGACCATCACGGTAAATTTTGATGAAGGGCGTATGGTGGAATATTCGTACAAACTGCTGGATGAGCTGGAACTTGCGTATGCTGTGACGATCCATAAATCACAGGGATCGGAGTATCCGGCCGTTGTCATTCCGCTTCTTTCCGGACCCCGCATGCTTATGAACCGGAATTTATTGTACACAGCGGTTACAAGAGCAAAGAAATGTGTTACGATAGTGGGAGATGATACAACATTTGAACAAATGATTGAGAATAATTCCCAACAGAGACGTTACAGCGGTCTGAAGGACCGGCTGTTGGAAAATAAGGAGGAAGCGTAAATGAAAGCACAGATTTTAACGGAAGATCAGATTCCGGAAGCGCTCAGTATTGCAAGGGGTGTCTTTGATTACTGTCTGCGTGCGCGGATCACGGATCTGGAAATGATTCATATATTTCTGCAATATACGGAAAACACAAACATCCGGAACATGATTGCAGAAGGAACTCTCACCATGTGGGGAATTTTTGAACAGGGGCATATGATCGCCATGTCAGGAATGCAGAAAGAGGGACATATTACCATGCTGTATGTGCTTCCGGTATTCCAGCGCAGAGGATGCGGCAGATGTCTGTTGGAAGAAATGAAGGCGTATGCGGCAAATCAATATCAGTTACAGAGGGTGACGTTATCGGCAATGCCGGCATGGACAGCGGATTATTTTACCAAACGCCGGTTTCATCCAATGGAGGTAACACAGCCGTGTTCATTTGTTCCGATGCAGGCAAAAACCGTGACACGCGCGATATATGAAAAGAAAGAAATTCCATCCGGCGTGATCCTCGGAACCAGCATTGGCGGTCTGGCAGTCTGTGCGGCAGTTGCTGTCGGGTTCATGGTATTGTGGATGCATGGAATTGTATAATATGTATATTTATTCATAAAATATGTCACTTTTTTCTCTTGCAAAAAAGGTTGAAAAAAGTGACGATTTGTGATAAAATTTTTACAATTTAGGTAAAGCTAACTCAAGGTAAAAAAAAGAGATTCTCTCTTTTTTTTTGCCAAGATGCAAGAAAGGCAGGGCAAAGAATGAAAGCTTTTTTGATACTGGAAGACGGAACCGTGTTTACAGGTACAAGCATTGGTTCTACACGCGAAATCATCAGTGAGATCGTATTTAATACCTCAATGACCGGATATTTAGAGGTACTTACAGATCCGTCCTATGCAGGACAGGCGGTTGTGATGACGTATCCGCTGATCGGAAACTACGGAATTACACCGGATATGGAATCCGCCAGACCGTGGCCGGACGGATATATTGTAAGAGAGCTTTCACGTATGCCGAGCAATTTCCGCTGTCAGGGAAGCATTCAGGATTTCCTGACAAAGCATGAATTCCGGGAATTGCAGGAATTGATACCCGTGCGCTTACCAAGATTCTCCGCGAAAAGGGAACCATGAACGGAATGATCACGACAAACGAAAATTATAATCTGGATGAAATTCTTCCAAAACTGAAAGAATATACAACCGGAAATGTTGTGGATAAAGTTACCTGCAGCGAGAGAACGTATTAAAGGGAAGCGGAAAGAAAGTTGCACTGATGGATTTCGGTGCGAAGAACAACATCGCAAAATCGTTAAATGCCCGTGGCTGTGAGGTGACGATTTATCCGGCACACACATCGGCGGAGGAAATTCTCGGAGCCAATCCGGATGGCATTATGCTCAGCAACGGACCTGGAGATCCGAAAGAGTGCACAGCGATTATTGAAGAATTAAAGAAACTGTATGCAAGTGACGTACCGATCTTTGCCATCTGTCTCGGTCATCAGCTCATGGCACTGGCAAACGGAGCGGATACACACAAGATGAAATACGGACACCGTGGTGGAAACCATCCGGTGAAAGATTTGTCAACCGGTCGTGTTTACATTTCTTCCCAGAACCATGGGTATGTGGTAGATACCGATACCCTTGATCCGAAGGTTGCAAAGCCTGCATTCGTCAATGTCAATGACGGAACCAACGAGGGCTTAGAGTATGTCGGAAAGAATATTTTCACCGTGCGTTCCATCCGGAAGCATGCCCGGGACCACAGGACTCTTCGTACCTGTTTGACCGCTTTATTCAGATGATGGGAGGGAACAGTAATGCCAAGAAATAAAGACATCAAAAAAGTATTAGTAATCGGTTCGGGACCAATCGTCATCGGACAGGCAGCGAGTTTGACTACGCAGGAACACAGGCATGCCGTTCCTTAAAGGAAGAAGGCGTGGAGGTATGTCTGGTAAACTCCAACCCTGCCACCATTATGACCGACAAGCAGATTGCGGATCAGGTATACATTGAGCCTCTGACACTTCCGGTTCTTGAAAAAATTATTTTAAAGGAAAAACCGGACAGCATCCTTCCGACACTCGGTGGACAGGCTGGATTAAATCTGGGTATGGAACTGGCAGAGTCCGGCTTTTTAGAAGAGCACGGAGTAAAACTGATCGGTACAACCGCAGAGACCATTTTTAAGGCAGAGGATCGTCAGGCATTTAAGGATACCATGGAAAAAATCGGTGAGCCTTGTGCAGCTTCCCAGGTTGTAAATACCGTAGAAGACGGTATTAAGTTCACCAACACGATCGGATATCCGGTTGTGCTCCGCCCAGCATTCACCCTCGGCGGAAGCGGCGGCGGTATCGCCCACAACGAGCAGGAGCTGGTCGATATCTTAAGCAACGGACTCCGTTTAAGCCGTGTCGGTGAGGTACTGGTTGAGCGCTGTATCGCAGGATGGAAGGAAGTCGAGTACGAAGTAATGCGTGATGCGAACGGAAACTGCATCACCGTATGTAACATGGAAAACATCGATCCGGTTGGTGTGCATACCGGAGATTCCATCGTAGTGGCACCTTCCCAGACACTCGGGGATAAAGAGTACCAGATGCTTCGTAGTTCTGCATTAAACATCATCAATGAGTTAAAGATCACCGGTGGATGTAACGTGCAGTATGCATTGAATCCGGATTCTTTTGAGTACTGTGTCATCGAGGTAAACCCTCGTGTATCCCGTTCTTCCGCTCTTGCCTCTAAGGCAACCGGATACCCGATTGCAAAGGTTACCGCAAAGATTGCATTAGGCTATACACTTGATGAGATCAAGAATGCCATCACACAGAAGACCTATGCAAGTTTCGAGCCGATGCTTGACTACTGTGTAGTGAAGATCCCGAGACTTCCGTTTGATAAATTCCTTACTGCAAAGAGAACGTTAAGTACACAGATGAAAGCAACCGGAGAGGTTATGAGTATCTGTGATAACTTCGAGGGCGCACTGATGAAAGCCATCCGTTCCCTGGAGCAGCATGTGGACAGCCTTATGTCCTATGATTTTACCGGACTGTCCGATGAAGCGTTGGAGGCACAGCTTCATGTGGTCGATGACCGCAGAATCTGGGTGATCGCAGAGGCACTGCGCCGCGGCGTTTCCTATGACCATATTTATGAAATTACCAAGATCGACCGCTGGTTTATCGATAAGCTGGCAATTCTGGTAGAGATGGAGCAGCACTTAAAGAGCGAAGAACTGACGGTAGATCTGTTAAAAGAAGCAAAGAGAATCGAGTTCCCGGACAACGTTATCGCAGAGCTTACCGGAAAGACCGAGGAAGAGATCAAACAGATGCGTTATGCAAACGGTATCGTTGCAGCATATAAGATGGTGGATACCTGTGCCGCAGAGTTTGCTGCAGAGACACCGTATTACTACAGTGTTTACGGAAGTGAGAACGAGGCTGCAGAGACCACACCGCAGAAAAAGGTTCTGGTTCTTGGTTCCGGTCCGATCCGTATCGGTCAGGGTATCGAGTTTGATTTCTGTTCCGTACACTGTACCTGGGCATTTGCAAAGGAAGGCTGGGAGACTGTCATTATCAACAACAACCCGGAGACCGTTTCCACCGACTTTGATATTGCAGACAAGCTGTATTTTGAGCCGTTGACCGCAGAGGATGTCGAGTCCATCGTAAATATTGAAAAGCCGGACGGAGCTGTGGTACAGTTCGGTGGACAGACAGCGATCAAACTGACAGAGGCGCTTATGAAGATGGGCGTTCCGATTCTTGGAACCAAGGCAGAGGATGTCGATGCCGCAGAGGATCGTGAGCTTTTTGATGAGATTCTGGAGAAGACTCATATTCCGAGAGCAGCCGGTGGAACCGTATTCACCGCAGAGGAAGCCAAAGAAGTTGCAAACCGTCTTGGTTATCCGGTTCTTGTCCGTCCTTCCTATGTACTTGGTGGACAGGGAATGAGATTGCGTTTAACGATGAGGAGATCGAGGAATTCATCGGAATCATCAACCGTATCGCGCAGGATCATCCAATCCTTGTAGATAAATATTTACAGGGTAAGGAGATCGAGGTCGATGCTGTATGTGACGGAACGGATATTCTTATCCCTGGTATTATGGAGCATATCGAGCGTACCGGTGTGCACTCCGGAGACAGTATTTCCGTATATCCGGCTCCAACGATCAGTGATAAGGTAAAGGATACCATCGTAGAGTATACAAAGCGTCTGGCACAGGCACTGCATGTGGTCGGTCTGATCAATATCCAGTTCATCGCCATGAATGAGGAAGTATATGTCATCGAGGTAAATCCGCGTTCCTCAAGAACCGTGCCGTACATCAGTAAGGTGACGGGTATTCCGATCGTCGATCTGGCAACGAAGGTTATCATCGGAAATACGATCCGTGGTCTGGGCTATGAGCCGGGACTTGCACCAGTGGCAGATTATATCGCCATCAAGATGCCGGTATTCTCCTTTGAGAAACTGCGTGGGGCAGAGATCAGCCTTGGACCGGAGATGAAGTCTACCGGTGAGTGTCTGGGTATCGCAAAGACATTCAATGAGGCACTGTACAAAGCATTCCTTGGAGCAGGTGTACAGCTTCCGAAATACAAGCAGATGATTATGACGGTAAAGGATGCTGATAAGCCGGAGGCTGTCGGTGTGGCAAAGCGTTTTGAAGCACTCGGCTACAAAATCTACGCAACACGAAGCACTGCAAAGTATCTGCAGGAGCACGGCGTCAATGCACTGCGTGTCAATAAGATTTCGCAGGAGTCACCAAATGTAATGGATCTGATCCTTGGCCACAAGATCGACCTTGTCATCGATACACCGACACAGGGTAACGGTGATAAGACAAGAGACGGATTCTTAATCCGTCGTAATGCAATCGAGACCGGTGTGTACTGTATTACCGCTATGGATACCGCAAATGCGCTGGCACGTTCTTTAGAGACCGCTCATGGGGAGCTTACTCCAGTGGATATTGCAACGGTTAAGAATATGTAAGATAAAATAAAAACAGTCCCTTACCAATAGGTACAGGGGCTGTTTTTACATATAAAATTTTATTTGTCCAGATGCTGTTCGATAAGAACCAGAATCACATAGGCAATTAGGGAATAGAGAACAAATAAGACACATTGGTTTACGAAAGAACCAATATCAGCCGGATCACGGAACTGATGAATAAACTGGTTTATCCCCAACAGAGGACAGATACATCCGACAGGTACCACAATTTTCCGGAGAAAGTGAATGATTTCCTGTTTATGGCGCTTTCCGCTCAATAAAACAAGGGAGCAACAGATTCCGATGTAAATGAGGAGTGTTGGAAAATCCCAAAGATCCAGCATATCCGGTAAAAGCATATGTGTAAATATTGCAAACAGTCCGGTAAGGATCAATAAAACGATACCCGCTGCACAGGGAAGGAGTGCAAAGCGCTGTTGTTTTTGATTGTCTTCCAAAAGGTTCATCATATTTTCCTCCGCTTTCATAGAATAAATTTCCGGTGTTAATTTTTCACCGGAGAGAAGTTCATTGACATTGATATCGAGAGTAGCACAAAGTTCGTTCAGAATCGAAGTGTCAGGAATGCTGTTTCCGTTTTCCCATTTGGATATGGTTTTATCACTGACGCCGATCCGTCACCGAGATCTTTCTGTGTAAATCCTTTGGCTTTTCTGGATTGTTGTATAAATTCGCCAATATTATTTTGTGACATAGTGGAACCTCCATTTCGTAAGAGACAGTTGCTGCAGTGTCTGTCTGCTTTCAGTATAGAAGAAACGTGCAGAGAATACAATCTATGAGTTGGAGAGTTGGAGGTTCGCAGTCTCAGAGAAAGAGAAGGACGGTTCCGTCGAAAAAATTCTCCCAAAAGGAGAATCTGAAAGAAATGGCTTTCAAAAAGGAATCACTCATTTTATAATAGAATGAACAGACAAGAAGGATACAAAATATGGACAAGAAAAATGAATATCAGGATGAGGGATTAAGGGGCAACGAAAAAATCGAAGAAGCCATTTTTTTACTTCAAAAAGAACCTTCACAGGAACAGCTTGCGCATACATTGACCGTAATTCGCAGACGGATGCAGGAGGGGGGACAACTGATCGTTGCCGTGGAACCGGACCCGGCACAGGCGCAAATGAAGTTACAGACAGTGAGGACTCCGGACGGTAAAATCTGGTGGTCGGCATTTACCAGTTTTGAGGAAGAATTAAAAGGTGCAGATCAGGTGAAGTCGACATTTTTGTCAGAGATCGGCAGGATGTTTGAAGCAGCACTTACTGTGCCGGAGATTGCAGGGATTATTATCAATCCCTGGAACCGGACAATCATGCTGGATAAACATCTGATCCGGATTATTATGCCGGATTGAAAATTTTTATATTTTTTGTCCATATGCCGTTCCGGTGAATTTTTATTACAGCGAAGAGGAAGGTAAAATTTATTTTCACGGCGCGGCGGTCGGACATAAGGCAGATGCACTTAAAAAAGATGACAGAGTATGTTTTACCGTTTACGGGAATGAAATGGTCAAAGAAGAACCGTGGACTCCGTTTTTACAGAGTGTGGTAGTATTCGGGAGATGCCGGATTCTCGAAGACAGAAACCGGACAATAGATCTGGTGAGACAGATTGCAAAAAAGTATTACCCGGATGATGCTCTGATAGAAGGAGAAATTGCCCAGTCTGGAAGAGCCGTACAGGTTTACGAAATTACGATCGAGCATCTCAGCGGAAAAGAAATTCAGGAGCGCTGATAGATAAGGGAATGAGAAATAGAAAAAGTAAGCCTGCAAAGATGCGCACCCCGCGGAGCGAAAGATTATGCAACACATCCGCCCGGGTGCAAAAGTGTGCGGCAGTTTTTCCATATTTTTCACCTATTTTTGTAAGGACAGGGTTGGTAAAAATATCGTTTCGTCCCTCGGCAAACGGTCCTCAGGATTCCGGTTGGCAGTTGTATTTCTGTAAATATTCTCTGGCAACTTTCTGCTGCTGGAAGACATGGGTTTCGATCTGGTTTACCGCAGGCTTTACGGTTGCAAAGTGCTGGATGTCCAAATAACGGTCCGGACCGAAATTGGATACACCGATGGCGCGCAGTTTTCCGGCCTTATACAGTTCTTTCATCGCGCGGTAAGTGCCGTAATAATCGCCAAACGGCTGGTGAATGAGCAGCAGATCCAGATAGCTGGTCTGTAATTTTTCCATGGATTCCAGAATGGATGCCTTTGCTTTTTCATAGCCGGCATTGGTGATCCATACTTTGGTTGTCAGGAAAAATTCTTCACGCGGCAGACCGCAGGAAGCGAGTGTGGCACTACACCTTCTTCATTGTAATACGCCTGTGCAGTGTCGATGCTTCGGTAGCCGATTTCAATGGCATCGAGCACGCAGTGCTTCGTGTCTTCCGGCGGTGTCTGGTAAACACCATATCCGAGTTTTGGCATTTTGATTCCGTTGTTTAAGGTAACATATTCCACGTTTCGTTCCTCCTTGCTTTTTCCTATTTACGAAGTGTGACATTTTTTGAAATGTAAGATTGCTTTCTGATTATGACTTTATTATGAGGTGACGAGAGCGATCCACGGATTAGAAATTAAAATCTTTTTAATTTAGGAGACACATATTTATGTTCCATTCAAAACTTAAAGAAACTCTTAATCATTCTATCGCAAAAGTTACATCTGATAGAGATTCTTTTGTTTCTCATCCGGAAAAAGATTTTTGCGTGTCCGAGAACTCTCTCCGGAGCAGATTATTTTGTCCCTTAGTTCTTAAGGTGAATCCTTTACCAAGCGTGAATTCCTGGATTTTTTTCAAATGTCAGCAGATGCCCCTTCTATATCCGTCTTAAATCAAAGATGCTCCCAGAAACTTTGGAAACCTATTAATAGTTTTTTGCACCGTTTTTCTCAAGTATAAGGGAGTGCCTTTTTGGTGTCAACCTATACACCGTACTCCCACTCACATTGACCGCTAATCTTATTAATTATGATTTTTTCACAATTATCTCGTTTATATTTTCAATATTTTACGGAAAATATTGAAAATATAGTAATTTTATTATATAATTTTTATGAAAACACTATATTTTATAGGATGATTTGAAAGGATAAGGTGATTCCAATGTACTCTTCAAAATTATATATTTTTTAAATTATGTAGCTATTCTTATATAAAAGAGATGGATATTAAAGGGAGGATTCTTTATGAATAAACGAATAATTTCTGTATTATTAATCATTTGTCTTACTTTTTCTACATCTGCAACTGTATTTGCACAGAATACAAGTTCCACCTATATACAAAATGAACAGGGTAAAAGTATTTCCTATATTGGGGATTACAAATTAGTTTTATGGGATTCTGGAAATATCGTATACGCAGAGCAATATAATTCACAAGATAATTTGATTGCGTCCGCTACAGCAAACAGAAGCAACGGAGAAATTATTGCATCAGATGCTTTTGCTAACGATAGATTTAATGTGAATGATATTATTGAGACTATATCAACCGATATTTTGCCGTCAACTTATTCATTTAACAGAATTGGTACATTTCCTGTCTATAATAGAGTAAATTTAGATAGACATAGTATGTATTTATATGAGAATATCGGTTCAGCTGTTCACACAACATATTCTATCAGAACATTTAGTGGAACTGTTGCCGCATTAGCAGTTGGTATTGCCACTGGTATGGCTGTTCCTTCTTCATAGCAAGTAGAATAGTAGCTGCTATAATTTCTGCTGGGCTTGGTGTTGTTAGCGGTGATATACTTAATATTGGTACAAAAATAACCTTAGCTGCTGACAAATATAACTTAAAATATTATGGAAAAGACAGCAAAACAGGTAAAAAATCTACTACATATAGCAAGACATGTAAGTATATAATTACCGATGAGGAAAGCAACAAAATTAATAAGGTATACTATGAGGGTGGTGGTTATTATGATTCCAATAATAAGAACGCTACATCCTTACTTATGCAATACATTGTCCCAAATTTATATGGTAATGATTATGAATGGGATCAATGGTCATGATAATCTATCTATTGTTTTTAATATGCATGATCGTTTATTATGGAAAAATGATGTATAGAAATTATCAAAAAGAACTTCCTTTAGGATATGGGCAAAATAAAATCGTGTATTTTATGATCCTGCTATGTATCATAATCGGTCAATACACCATTCCTTCTGCCTGGGGACGACTGAGTGTAATTTTAATATTCGGAGTTGCATTCTTTTTGATCTATGCAATGATTGGTCTCCATAATAGAAAGAATCATTCCGGAGAATTATTTCGCTTATATCAAAAAGAAGTCACCACAGCAAAGAGGTGTATAATCATAGGCACAGGAGTTGTTGTAGTTGCTTTATTTTTGGTCTGTTTCATAAAAAAATAAACTAAATCTGCCTCCGGATGACAAGCCTCCTCGCTTCATAAGAGGCATCCATCTGCCCGTGCATCTGCTCCACCAGTGTCCGTGCAATGAAAGCCCAAGACCGGTCGCATTTTTGGCATTTTCCACGGTATAGAAGCGGTCAAAAAGCCGCCGACTTCCACTTCACTGAGTGCTGCCGCTGTATTGGAAAAGGTGATGATGCCGTCTTCGGAAAGCGTGATGGAAAGATCCCCGTCACTGTATTTTACGGCATTGTTTAACAGGTTGGAAAAGACGCGCGATAAGGCGGACGGATCGAGCGTGCGCAGCACGGTATGGTCGGTTATGGTAATGTCCGGCGTGATCCGGTGTCTTTTGAGCACCACATACATTGCGGCAATGCTTCCCTCTAAAATGCGGTTTACCGACACTTCCTGCAGGGGCTGTGCCAAAGGCACAGACAGGACAACTGAATACCGGAACAGTTCTTCCGTCAGTTGTGTCATCACCTTTGTGCATTCCCGGATGATGGCAACATACTGGCGGGAGACAGCAGATAACGGTTCCTTTTCCAAAAGTTCCAGGTAGCCGCAGATGGTAGTCAGCGGTGTGCGCAGATCGTGGGAAATGCTGGTGATGGAAGTCTGCAACTGGGTATTTCCCTGTTTAAAACAATGCTGCATGGCACGGAGCTGTTCCAGGGACTGGTTGAGCGTATCCGCAGAAGACACAAATCTTTATCCCGGCAGGAAAGTGTAATCGGTGTATTGGTGTCGGTATTTAATTTCTCCGGAAGGGCGGCATGGATTTCCAGTGCCACCTTCTTTGCCAGATGTAATCGGATACATAATAAAAGGACAAAAAAAAGAAAAACCCCCGCCAGTACCACGATACAACTTTCCAGCCACAATTCATAAAATTCTCCTATTTTAAATCTTTTTTCCCGAAAATAAGGATGCCGGCCCCGGTGCTCAGAAACAGCAGCAGTCCGTCATATGCAATGAGTACACCATAGTTTTCAATCGGTGTATCGGATACCTGAACAATCTGATAAAACTGGCAGGTTGGGAGAATATCATACAAAAAAGTATAGATTTTGCGTTTTGTGCCGGTCAGATATTGATCATTTCGTTCCCGGTCAACCTTATGAGTTTGCATGAGGCTTCATCAGTATATGCGAAGGCTTCTGTATATTCGGGCGTGGATACTTCAGATTTTCTTAAGGATATCTTAGAATTTCATACACAGGACGTTCACAGTTGGCTGATAACCTGTAACAAGCAAAAAGAAAGGAATGAAAGGGAATGAAACTACAAAAGAAAGCAGCCGTACAGCTGCTGCTCCTTGCAGCAGCAATGCTTATGGTTTGTTATGGCGCGATGCGTGGAGAGGCAGCCACGGTATTCTCCAAAGCAATTAAATTATGTCTGGAGTGTGTTGGCATTGGATAAAAAAAAGCATAAGGCATCACATGTTCTTGCACATGTCCGTGGGTGGATTCAGGCTGTGGCAACGATTCTTACGAATATTCATCTGCCGAATTTTTTTAAGGGAGAGATCTACCGTGGTAATGCAAAGACGGTCTGTGTGCCGGGACTAAACTGCTATTCCTGTCCAGCAGCAGCGGGAGCGTGTCCGATTGGGGCCTTTCAGGCAGTGGTTGGTTCATCAAAATTTAAGTTTTCATATTATATAACCGGTTTCCTGATTTTGGCAGGGGTTCTGCTGGGACGGTTTGTGTGTGGTTTTTTGTGTCCGTTTGGATGGTTCCAGGAACTTTTGCATAAGATTCCATTTAAAAAAATATCCACCCGGAAGTTAAAGCCGCTTCGGTTTATCAAATATGGAATTCTTTTGGTTTTCGTTATTCTGCTTCCTATATTGGTGACGAACCAGCTGGGAATGGGGGACCCATTTTTTTGCAAATACTCTGTCCACAGGGAGTATTAGAGGGGGCACTTCCACTTTCGATTGCAAATGCAGGCATCCGTGCGGCATTGGGAAAGCTGTTTACATGGAAGGCCGGAATACTGGTTGCGGTCGTGTTGTTAAGCCTTATGTTTTATCGCCCATTCTGCAAATGGATCTGTCCGCTTGGCGCAGTCTATGCGCTTTTTAATAAAGTATCTCTTTTATAGATGCATATAGATACCGGTAAATGTGTATCTTGCGGCAAATGTGCCGGTGTCTGTAAAATGGATGTGGATGTGGTCCGGCATCCAAATCATACGGAATGTATACGCTGCGGAGCATGTGTGAAGGAATGTCCGGTAGAAGCAATCAGTTATAATATGGATTTGCGGAAAAATCAAAAAAGAAGAAGGAGACTAATTAAAATGAAAAAACTTACAGTAATGTTACTGGTTATGACTCTGGTATTTGGACTTGCCGCTTGTGGCAATGCCTCGGAAAAAGGCAGCAATGTGACGGAAACGCAGGCACAGTCTGCGGAAGATACAGGGGCTGGTAATGCAGAACTCAACAAACTGTACGAAAAGGAAAATGCCATTATTGCGAAACATCAGGAATTGTGGAATACGGTTTTTAATAACATTGACAAAGACAAAGCTGCAGACGCAGGAGAACAAAATTATGGAACGTTTCTGGAGACACAGCTGGATCATGTGAAGGATCAGTTTTCGGAGGCAGACCTGAAAAAGCTGGATAAGGATATCGAAGAGATTAAGAAAATCGAGGATCAGGTAACGGAACTTACCGCGCAGATGGGAACAGAAAATTCCGGCGCCCAAAGCGCGAATGCAGAAACATCCGTCTTTCCGTCTTTTCAGGCGAAGGATCTGGATGGAAATAAGGTGGACAGCAGCATTTTTTCACAGAATGCGGTAACGGTTGTTAATTTCTGGTTTAATGGATGCACGCCATGTGTGGAGGAACTTCCGGCACTCAACAAATTAAATGAAGAACTGAAGGCAAAGGGCGGTCAGGTCATTGGCGTAAACACGGATTCACTCGATGGTAACAAAGAGGGATTGCGGAAGCAAAAAGCATCCTGAAAAAACAGGGGGCAGACTATACCAACCTTTCCCTTGATTCGGACAGTGAGGCCGGTAAATACGCAACAAATATTATGGCATTTCCAACGACAGTTCTCGTTGACCGTAATGGCAACATTGTCGGAGATCCGATCATGGGCGGAATCACGAGTGATGAAGTTTACAAAAAGGTGACAGCTGCGATTGACCAGATCTTAGAGAAGGATAAGCAGTAAGATGGATACGGATAGGGTGGTAACTTTAAAAGGAGAATCTCATGGAATATGAACACATTGTCCATTCGTTTGAACCGGTGTACGACAAAGCTTCCGAAATTCTCATATTAGGAACCCTGCCGTCCGTCAAATCAAGAGAAAACAATTTTTATTACGGGCACAAACAGAACCGTTTCTGGAAAGTGCTTGCAACACTTTTAAAGGAGCCGGTTCCGGATACAATTGAGGAGAAAAAAGCCATGCTGCTTGCCCACCGGATTGCCCTGTGGGATGTGATCCAAAGCTGTGACATCAAAGGCTCAAGTGACAGCAGTATTAAAAATGTACAGCCAACGGATATTGGCATGATTCTGGAAAAAACGACATAACACGTATTTATGCAAACGGAAACAAGGCAGGACAGCTTTATAAAGATACCAGTTTCCGGTCACGGGGATCGAAGCGATGGTGCTTCCATCCACAAGTCCGGCAAATGCCGCGTGGTCGCTGGAACGGCTGTGTGAGGCGTGGCATGTGATTCTGGAACAATGATAACAGAGCCTTTTATAAAAGATTTAAAAAGCCATCTTTGTAAAGAAAGATGGCTTTTTTTAGTACAAATCAACGGCAAAGTGACGAAATGACAAAGAAAAATATGAAAAAATTGAACAAATAACGGAAAAATATGAAAATTTTTAATGTGAACCAAAAAATATTCTATAGTTTATGAGATAAAAATCCCGTATACTAGCATTACAAACAAAACAAGAAGGGGGAAATTCTTATGAAAAAGAAAATTGTTGCAATTATGATGATGGCGGTACTTGCACTTTCAACCGCAGCATGCGGAGCCGATGGGGGAAACAACGGCGGTGGCACACAGGCAGGCAATAAAGGGGGAGGCACTTCTACCTCAACTGTCGCAAACAAGGATAAACCTTTGGTATGGTTTAACCGTCAGCCGTCAAACAGTTCCACAGGAGAGCTTGATATGACAGCACTCAATTTTAACAAAGATACTTATTATGTAGGGTTTGATGCAAATCAGGGTGCAGAACTTCAGGGTACCATGGTAAAAGATTACATCGAGAAAAATATTGACAAGATTGACCGTAACGGAGATGGCGTGATCGGCTATGTTTTAGCAATCGGTGATATCGGTCACAATGATTCCATTGCCCGTACAAGAGGTGTCAGAAAAGCACTTGGAACAGCAGTGGATAAAAACGGCGAGGCAGACAGTGCACCGGCAGGAACCAATACCGATGGAAAAGCATCACAGGTTCAGGACGGAAGCATTGAAGTAGGTGGAAAAACCTATGTGATCCGTGAACTTGCTTCCCAGGAAATGAAAAACTCAGCAGGTGCTACATGGGATGCAGCAACAGCCGGCAATGCGATTGGTACATGGTCATCTTCTTTCGGGGATTCCATTGATGTCGTTGTATCCAACAATGATGGAATGGGAATGTCAATGTTTAATGCATGGTCAAAGGATAACGGCGTACCAACATTCGGATATGATGCAAACAGCGATGCAGTTGCAGCAATTGCAGAAGGCTACGGTGGAACGATCAGCCAGCATGCAGACGTACAGGCATACCTGACACTGCGTGTTCTTAGAAATGCACTGGATGGTGTAGATGTTGACACGGGTATCGGAACTGCAGACGATGCAGGAAATGTATTAAGCAGTGACGTTTATGTATACAAAGAAGACGAGAGATCTTACTATTCCCTGAACGTGGCAGTAACCGCTGATAACTACAAAGATTTTACAGATTCTACCGTTGTATGGGAACCGGTATCCAAACAGTTAGATGCATCTGCCCATCCGACAAAGAAGGTATGGCTGAATATTTACAATGCTTCTGATAACTTCTTAAGTTCTACCTATCAGCCGCTGTTACAGAAGTATGATGACCTTTTAAATCTGGATGTTGAGTACATTGGTGGTGACGGACAGACAGAGTCTAATATCACAAACCGTCTGGGCAATCCGGGACAGTACGATGCTTTTGCCATCAACATGGTGAAAACAGATAATGCAGCTTCTTACACAGCTCTTTTAAATCAGTAAAACAACTTAACTTCGGGGGGAGAAATACGGTTCTCTCCCCGAAAACAAAAGGATAGGAGCGGATAGTATGGGGGATCAGAGCAAAGATATTATCTTATCGATACGTGGCATGAGTAAATCATTTGGCCGCAACAGAGTACTTGATCATATCAACCTTGATGTGAGAAAAGGAACAGTTATGGGACTTATGGGAGAAAATGGTGCCGGTAAGTCAACAATGATGAAATGTCTTTTTGGAACTTATCAGAAAGACGAAGGAACTATATACCTTGACGGAAAAGAAGTGAATTTTTCCGGTCCGAAGGATGCACTTGAAAATGGGATTGCAATGGTGCATCAGGAGTTAAACCAGTGTCTGGAGAGAAATGTTGTGGATAATCTCTTTCTTGGCAGATACCCGGTAAATTCCCTTGGGATGATCGATGAGGGAAGAATGAAAAATGAAGCCTCGGAATTATTCCGGAAACTGGGAATGACGGTAAATCTGGATCAGCCGATGAGAAATATGTCCGTTTCCCAGCGGCAGATGTGTGAAATTGCAAAGGCGATCTCATATAATTCGAAAGTAATCGTATTGGATGAGCCAACATCATCACTTACCGTACAGGAAGTGGATAAACTTTTTGATATGATGCGGATGCTTCGTGACCAGGGCATCTCCCTTATTTATATTTCCCATAAAATGGATGAAATATTTGAGATCTGTGATGATATTTCCGTACTCCGGGATGGAAATCTGGTCATGACAAAAAGTGCAAAAGAAACAAATATGAATGAACTGATTACTGCAATGGTAGGCCGTGTGCTGGAAAACCGTTTTCCACCGGTGGATAATCAGCCGAAAGATGTTATTTTATCAATCCAGCATTTGTCCACAAAATATGAGCCGTATTTACAGGATGTTACATTTGATGTCCGTGAAGGGGAGATTTTTGGCTTATATGGCCTTGTGGGAGCCGGACGGACAGAATTGCTGGAAACCATATTCGGTATCCGCACAAGAGCCGCAGGCCGTGTTTATCTGAACCATAAGCTTATGAATTTCAGCTGTGCAAAAGAGGCAATGGATTATGGATTCGCGCTTATTACGGAAGAACGGAAGGCAAATGGATTATTCCTGAAAGGGAATCTTACATTTAATACAACCATTGCAAATCTTAATGCATATAAAAAAGGCGCGGCACTTTCAGAACCGAAAATGACAAAGGCTACCGCAAATGAAATTAAAGTCATGCATACCAAATGTCTGGGACCAAACGATATGATTTCAAGTCTTTCCGGAGGAAACCAGCAGAAGGTTATTTTTGGAAAGTGGCTCGAGCGTGAACCGAAGGTGTTTATGATGGATGAACCGACAAGAGGAATTGATGTCGGCGCAAAATATGAAATTTATGACCTGATCATACAGATGGCAAAACAGGGAAAGACCATTATCGTGGTTTCTTCTGAGATGCCGGAAATCCTTGGTATTACAAACCGGATCGGTGTCATGTCGAACGGACGGCTTGCGGCATTGTCAATACAAAGGAAACGAATCAGGAAGAATTACTTCGCCTCAGCGCGAAATATTTATAGGCAGGGGGGACAGATATGGCAAATAGCAAGATTCTTACAGCGGAGCAGGAAAAAACACTGCGTCAGCCGATTGAGGAATATGTCGGAAAAATACAAAAAGAGATTGATGAACTCAGAAAAGATGGTACGGCAAAAGTTATTATGTACCAGAGCAGGATCGAAAACGTAAAAAGAGATAAAACACTTTCCAAAGGGGAAAAAGATTCTGAGATTGCATCCTGCCAGAAGGAGCTTGAACAGGCAAAAGCGGTAGAGGCACAGAACAAAGACCAGATCGCAAAACTGATCGGGAAAGCAGAAAATTATCTCAAAAATAATTTTGACAAGTATTATAATGCAGTTAAGGCAAGTTGTATAGCGGAAAAGGAACAGGCACTGCAGGAGCATCAGCAGAAACTTGCAAAGATTGAAAAGGAACACAAAGAAACTCTGGCAAAGACTTCCGCCCAGGCCGAGGTCAAAGAAGAAAATTATGTATATAAGAACCGTGTTTCCAATGAAAAGATTGAACTGGAAAAAGAGTATCAGAGGATCAAAGACCGGAAGCATGATGCGTACAGTTACAAGTATCATCTGATTGATCTGCTCCGGTTGTCCAAATTTACATTTGCAGAAAATCAGGCACAGAAATGGGAAAATTATAAGTATACATTTAACCGGAGAACTTCCTTTTACAGAATGGACTCTACATCGCGATCATTCTTATTTTTGTTGCGTTATGTATCATAACTCCAATCAAAAAAGGAACGCCGCTTCTTACGTATAATAATATTTTAAATATTCTCCAGCAGGCATCGCCTAGAATGTTTTTAGCACTTGGAGTTGCAGGTCTGATCCTTCTTACAGGAACGGATCTTTCCGTTGGACGAATGGTTGGTATGGGAATGACAACCGCAACCATTATCATGCATCAGGGTGTAAATACAGGTGGTGTGTTCGGACACATCTTTGATTTTACGAAAGTACCGACACCGGCAAGAGTCGTTCTTGCACTGGTAGCATGTATTGTATTATGTACGTTCTTTACAAGTATAGCCGGATTTTTTACAGCGAAATTCAAGATGCATCCGTTTATATCGACCATGGCAAACATGCTTGTCATTTTTGGACTGGTAACCTATGCGACAAAAGGTGTTTCCTTCGGAGCGATCGAGCCGACCATTCCAAATATGGTAATTCCAAAAGTCAATGGATTCCCGACCATCATTCTCTGGGCAGTTGCAGCAATTGTCATTGTATGGTTTATCTGGAACAAAACAACCTTTGGTAAAAATCTTTATGCAGTCGGAGGAAATCCGGAGGCAGCAGCTGTTTCAGGAATTTCTGTCTTTGCAGTAACACTTGGTGCATTTATTATGGCAGGTATCCTTTACGGATTGGTTCCTGGCTTGAATGTACCCGAATGGTAGGATCTGGTTCTGCCGCTTATGGACAGGGCTGGGATATGGATGCCATTGCAGCCTGCGTTGTCGGTGGTGTATCATTTACCGGTGGTATTGGTAAGATTTCCGGTGTTGTTACCGGTGTATGTATCTTTACAGCATTAACATACTCCCTCACAATCCTGGGTATTGATACCAACCTCCAGTTCGTATTCTCGGGTATTATCATCCTTGTTGCAGTAACATTGGATTGTCTGAAATACGTTCAGAAAAAATAAAACATATACTCTCCTCTATAATGAAAAAGCAGGGATGCCGGTGATGCATGAAACATGCAGGGCATCTCTGTTTTATGTTGGAAAGGTTTTACTTTATCTGGACAAATTGCTATAATAAATAAAATAACATGGGGGAAGAGGTATGTATACATTATTGCTGGTGGATGATGAAGAAGAAGTCATTGAAGCCATTGTTAAAAAAGTTAAATGGGAGGAACTCGGCTTTCAGGTTGCCGGGCATGCAAACAACGGATTTAAAGCAATGGACATGCTTGAAGAAATGCAGCCGGATGTTGTTATGACGGACATCCGGATGCCATATATGGACGGACTGGAATTGTGTGCACATATAAAAGCAAAGTATCCGGCAACAAAAATTCTGCTTTTTACCGGGTTTGATGATTTTGAATATGCAAAAGAAGCCGTGCATCTTGAAATTGAGGAATATATTTTAAAGCCGCTCAATGCTGTGGAAATAACAGAAGTGTTTGAGCGTCTGAAAGAGAAACTGGACTATGAGATCAGTGAAAAAAGAAATACGGATCTTTTGAAAAAATATTATGCGGATTCCCTTCCGATGCTGCAGGCGAATTTGTATACAACGCTTATTGAAGGACGTATTCCGGAAGAGGAGATGCCGCATTATTTTAAGGATTACCAGATTGCTTTTACAGGCCCGTGGTATTGCTGCCTGATCATACACACATCGGCAAGTCAGGTTCCGGAGGGTATGGATATACGGCTGCTTTCGGTATCGGTAGACCGGCAGGCAGGGGAGAACCTCGGGGAAAAATGGAACGCGAAGCGTTTTCGCTATCTTGGGGATACCATTATGATTATGCAGTTAAAAAGTGAGGAAGAAATTTCAGAACTGACGGATGCCTGTGACCGTTTCTGTAAATATATCCATCATATTATGGGGGCAAAAGTAACCATAGGGATCGGTCAGGTATGTGGGCACATTGCAAAGATTGCAGCATCGTATCAAAGCGCCAGGGAAGCGGTTTCCTATCGTGTTTTATATGGAAGCAACCGGGCGATAAATTTAAAAGAGATTGTTCCACAGAGAAAAATCCAAAGGGATGCCGGAGAGAAAACAGAACTGTCCAATGTGTTCAAAAAGATCTGCCTTGGAGAAAATGAAGATATTGCAAATGCCATAGAAGTTTACATGCAGCATAATTTCCTTGACCTGAAATCATTGGAAAAATATCATGTGGCAGTTATGGAACTTATTGGCGAACTGTATCATTTTATGTAAACAATGAAATGGATACCACAAAAATACCGGGAGGCATCAGTTCTTTGTATAATGAACTGTGCAATTTAGAACCGCAGGTTTTGCAGAAATGGCTTTTAAAATTCTGCTGTATGCTGCATGATGACATGGCAGATGCCCGGTATCATTCCAAGAAATCCCTGATCGGGAGGGCAAAAGAATATGTGCACGACAATTATCAGCAGGAAGATTTAGGGCTTGACGATATCTGTAAAGAACTGGGCGTGTCAAATTCTTATTTTTCAAGCATGTTCAAAAAAGAAACAGGGAATTCTTTTGTCGGATACCTGACGGAATACCGTATGGATAAGGCGGCACGCATGCTTGTGGAAACCGCGGAAAAAAGTTATATGATTGCAAAGAGTGTGGGATATTCCGATCCAAATTACTTCAGTTATGTGTTTAAAAGACAGTTTGGGGTATCCCCTTCAAAATACAGGACAGCATATGAAAAAAATGAAAAATAAACCGGGAGATATCCAGTCAACCATCATGGTTGCATTTTCTGTAATATCAACCTTAATTATGGTCTGTATGGGTGTGATGGTATATTGGAGATTTTCGGGTATTACACAGCAGAATATTGTGGATAATAACCGAAAGATTATGGATCAGACGGTGGATTCCATAGAAAATTATCTTGTGAATATGAGACAGGTATCGGATGCCGCATATTATGATGTTATAAAGGAAAACGATATCCGGGAACAGAACGATTCCATCCACAAAGGGTTAAATCTTTTATATGAGGCAAATAAAGAGAACTTAAGGAGCATTGCAATATATAATGGATACGGAAGCCTTATGGCAGCAGAGCCGGTTGTTGCCCAGAAAGAAGAACCGGATGTGACCAGACAGGGATGGTTTATGCAGGCAAAAACACGTATGGAGAATATCCATTTTTCCACACCCCATGTCCAGAATTTGTTTGATGACGGTACCTGTCGGTATTACTGGGTGATTTCTTCCAGCCGTGTCGTGGAACTTACGAATGGGACAGATACACAGTTGGGAGTGCTGCTTGTGGATATGGACTATTCCGGGATTTCACGTATGATGGAACGGATTAATACGTCAGGAAAAGGACAGTATTTTTATCTGTGTGATGGTGAGGGAAATATTATTTATCATCCGCATCAGGCAAGAATTGACAATGGCATGGATACGGAAAGCAGCGTAAAGGCAGCTTCGTCCAAAGAAAAAATTTACGATGAATATTTGGAAAAAAATCACAGAAAAGTTATGGTGGGTGCAATCAGTTATACAGGATGGCGCCTGGTCTGTGTTATGCCGTATGAAATATTCACAAATAAGATGGCCGATGTAAAGCAGTTTGTCCTGCTTATTTTACTGCTTATGGCAATGATGCTTGTATTTGTAAACCGCATGATTTCCGTGCGGATATCACGGCCGATTATGAAGCTGGATCACTCGGTGCGTGAATATCAGGAAGGGAAAGAAGAAAAGATTGCAATCGGAGGCTCAACAGAGATCCGGCATCTGGGACAATCCATTCAGGAATCCTACCGGCAGAATTCCGAACTGATGAAAAAAGTCATATGGGAACAGAATGAAAGAAGAAAAAGCGAATTTGATGTGCTGCAAAGCCAGATCAACCCGCATTTTTTATACAATACATTAGACTCCATCACCTGGATGATAGAAAGCGGTAAAAATGAGGAAGCTGCCTTTATGATCACACAGCTGGCAAAGCTTTTCCGGATCAGCCTTTCAAAAGGACATACGGTTATCCGCATAAGGGATGAACTGCAGCACGCACAAAGTTATGTTAATATACAAAAAGTGCGGTATAAAAACAAGTTTGAGGTTGTATTTGATATCAGTCCGGATATTCTGGATGATTGTATCGTGAAACTTGTGCTGCAGCCGATCCTTGAAAATGCGATTAATTACGGTGTAAGGGAGATGGATGACTGCGGAAAAATCCTCATTCGCGGATGGAAAGAACAAGAAAATATCTTTATGCAGGTATCGGATAACGGAATGGGGATTCCGGAAGAGGAGATTGACCTGCTATTGAAGGATACAAACCGTGTACATAAAAAAGGCTCCGGAGTCGGGCTTGTGAATGTAAATAACCGGCTTCGGTTATTGTTTGGAGAACCATACGGACTTCAGATAGAAAGTGAACTGGATGAGGGAACGACAGTGACAGTTATCATTCCTGAGATTGTTTACAGTGAGGAAAATCGCAGGAAATTTGAGGAACACCATATGCCGGAGGATTCTTAAAATGAAACATGGGAAAAAAACATTTGTGATAATAGAGGCAGTTCTGGGAATTCTCGTGATTCTGGTTCTCGGCTTTATCATCTATAAGCAAAACGGCCATGATCCGGAAACAATTGCGGTGATCATACCGGATGTGGATGAGAGCGAGTGGTCAGCGTTTAAATACGGACTGAAAATGGCAGCACGGGAATATGATGCAGATTTGTGATCATCAGTAAGGACAATATGGAAACCGCCAATGATGAGATTGAGATTATGAATCAGGAAATTGCAAAAGGAGCAGATGCGGTGATCGTAAAACCGATTGCAAACCGGGATGGGCAGCAAAAGCTAAAACAGCTGGAAAAAAGTGTTCCTATAATGGCCGTGGGAGATACATTTCCCGAAGAACCGTCCGGATTGCATACAATAGAACCGGATCATTACCATATGGGTGCGGATCTTGCCCAAAAGCTTCTGGAAAATTACCGTGGAAATCTGATCGGGAAGAAGATTGGGATCTATTCGCAGCATGCCACTTCAGAAGCAGTGATAAAAAGAAAGAAGGGGATTTGCGATACATTAAGGGGAGTGGCGCAGAAATTTTATGGTCTGTATCAAAAGAAAATGATTCGAAAGAGAAAATCAATTTACAGACACAAAGAAAGGTGGATATCGTGATGGCTTTGGATAATGCAAGCTTTGTGGAAGCCGGGGAGGCGGCAAAGGATAATGACCTGTATGGGGCGGTACTCTATGGAATTGGAAATTCAACGGAGGCAGTTTATTATCTGGATGCAGGATGGGCACAATGTCTGGTTGCTCCGGATGAGTTTGACGCAGGTTATGAAAGTGTTGCAGAACTTATAAAAAAACGACATAATTTTTTCTATAAAATGAAAGACCGGCAGATTACATATACCGTTCTCACACGGGAGAATCTTTTTTCGGAGGAGAACCGGAACCTGCTGTTTACAATCAGCCGGTAAAATCAGGGGTTATCATGGATAAAAGAAAAATAAAAAACGCTATGGCATTAATTGGTCTGATGGGATTTCTTTTGTATGGTGCATGTGGAAGCGAAAAAAAGGAAATACCGAAACAGATTTATATTGGGGTCGCATGTTATGACCAGAGAGATACCTTTCTGGGGGAACTTCTGGAGAATTTTAAAAGGGAATGCAGGACACTGGAAAAAAGGGGATATGATATCAGTCTGACTATTATGGATGCTGCAAATTCGCAGAGAACGCAGGACGATCAGGTGCAGGAAATGATCGGCAATGGCTGTGATATTCTGTGCGTCAATCTGGCAGACCGGACGGATCCGTCGCAGATCATTACAGCCGCGCAGGAACACGATATTCCCATTATATTTTTTAATGGGGAACCTGTGGTG
>ERZ860009.314-NODE-314-length-23931-cov-2.133230_pt1 | contig 23931 bp, 23 predicted proteins | sample MGYA00510114_ERZ860009 | MGnify/ENA primary metagenome ERZ860009 (study PRJEB30046, sample SAMN00715177) | human gut metagenome | study: EMG produced TPA metagenomics assembly of the A metagenome-wide association study of gut microbiota in type 2... | reverse complement strand
ACGGTATTGGATCAGAAGTTTACGGTATTGGATCAAAAGTTACGGTACTGGATGAAAAGTTTACCGGTTTGGAACTGGTAATTGAAAATGAAACAAATGTAAATATCAGACGGATTGCAGAAGGGCATTGTGATTTAGTGCGTAATTTGAGGGAAGCACGCAAAGTAGATGATGAAAAAGAATTGCTTGCCATTCGTGTGACGGTGTTAGAATCTGATATGAGTAAAGTAAAACATCAGCTTGCAATTACATAATCTTGCGGATCCCCGGGGGGCGGGCCCCCCCCCCCTTTGCGACTTTTTAGGATGGGGAAAATATGATTACATTGAATGATTACTTATATTCGGGGGATACAGTTCTTCGCATTTTAAAAAAATACATAGCGGATTTACGTATTTCGGCGGTACAGAAACATAATGAAGTGGATTTAGTACATTGTAACTTTTTGATACAGATTATGGAACTTTTGGAACACAATGATTTCCTGACTTCGCAATCGCAGAAGATTCGTGAGTTTTATAAATATATGGCACAGGAATATCCATATTTATCTTTTACTTTCAAGGGACGAATTAAGTCGTTGATTCGCGCAGAGGGAAAGTTTAATGGATATATTGTGGAATACATATACGATTATTATGAAAAGAATGGATCATATCCGTCTGTGTCAGAAATCAAGGAGCGTTTGAACTGTTTTCGCGATTTGATCGCGTACCGTATTGTGATTTCCATGCCATGGCAGGGCTTTGGGTACAGTTATAAGCGGCGATGAAGTGCGATAAAGTGGGGTAAAATGTGGTGAATGAGAGATGCGGGTACTACGATTTTTATACGGATAAAGCTAGTAAAATAATGGATGAAATGTGCAGTCATCCTATGAATAAATGTGGAAGTAGCAGGTGCAAAATGACCTGCTATTTGCATGTTGTAACGTGGTGATTTGTATTGTAAATGTTGCACACAGATGATATAATTTTGCGCATAGGAGGACTTTAAAATGAATAAAACAATTTCTATGAGTATAAGAGTTAGTGAAGAAGAGTTGGATAAGTTGAAACAGGCTGCAAGAATTGAAGCATATGCTTCGTATAGTGAATTTGTAAGAAGAACGGCTTTAAAAGAATCAGATAGAGTTATAAAAAAGAATGAAAGAGAAAATACACTTAAGGAGGACTAGTATACATGGAGATAAAAGATATATTGGAACCAAGTGAATATGAATCATTGAATCAATTTACTCCGGATGACATAGAGTGGATTAATGGTAGAATTAATACTCGAAGAAATGGAGAACCAGGTATAGAATGCGTTGTAAGAGGAAAAAATAACGATGGAGATTATTTTAAGCTAACACCAGAAGAAATAGTGAGACAGTATTATGCGTATAAGTTGATTACTGAATATGGTTATGATAAAGAACAACTTTCTTTAGAAGAACCAGTTCTTATTGCGGGCAAAACAATAGATACTGATAAAAGAATTGATATTGCTGTTTTTGATTCTGAACATAAGAAAATTCAAATGATAATTGAGGTAAAACGTCCACGTATTACTAATTATCATAAAAATTGGGAGGGAGAGGGATCAACGCCGTATCAGCAGATGTATTCCTATTGTAGTCAGAAGAAATCACAGCTAGGGGTTTTGGTAAATGGTGTATCAACGCCGGAGTTTTATGATTTTCCATATTTTGAGAATCAGTTAATAATTGATCGTTTTCCACAAAATGGTGAAGATATTCAAGAATGGAAGGACAAAAGACGATTTACATTAAAACAATTAATGCAATCAGATAGACTCAAAACTGAAACATTAAAGGACATTATTCTTTCTGTTGAACAAAAATTTGGAGCAAATGATTCAAGCGAAAAAGCTTTTGAGGAAATATTTAAGCTTATTTTTTCAAAATTGTATGATGAAAAAATGTCTAGTAGGGATGCTGATGTTATAGCAATTGGTCAGAATGAATATAATAAGACATTAAACGAGATTGATGATTCAAAATTCAGGGTATTAGAGTTCCGAGTTAAAGAGCAGGATTCATTAGATGATGTTTATAATAAAATAAATGAACTATTTCAAAAAGCACAAAAGAAATGGAGGGGAGTTTTTCCGGATGATTCACGTATAGAGATGCAGAAGGGGGCATTGAAATCATGTGTGAAAGAATTGCAAAATGTAAAACTTTTTAATTCAAATTTAGAAGTGGTTGATGATGCTTTTGAACATTTGGTAAATAATAATCAAAAGAGTGATATGGGACAATATTTTACACCACGTTACGTTATTGATATGTGTGTTAAAATGTTGAATCCAAAAGAGAATGAGAAAATGATTGATACTGCGGCAGGAAGCTGTGGATTCCCAATGCATACTATTTTCCATGTTTGGAAACAGATGAACCCTGACGCAACCAATTTGTTTACTACAAATGAAAGAACAGCCGAAGAGACAGACTATGTTCAAGATAATGTTTTTGGAATTGATTTTGGAGAAAATTGTGTTCGTGTTGGTAGAATGCTTAATATTATAGCGGGTGATGGGCATACAAATGTTTTATATCTTAATTCGCTAGATTATAAAAGCTGGGACTCGGAGTTTGCAAATAATCCATTATGGGCAGCAAAATATAGTGAAGGATTTCATAAACTTGTAGACTTAAGCAAGAATAAAAGGGCTACAGAACCTAAAGAAAAATATCAAGGTTTTTTGTTTGATGTTTTAATGGCAAATCCACCATTTGCTGGTGATCTGGATAATGTTGAACAAATTGAGCCATATGATTTAGGGCATAAAGGCGGTGATCCTAAAGAAAAGCTGCAAAATACGGTTGGTAGGGATATTTTATTCATTGAGAGAAATTTGAATTTTCTTAAACCTGGTGGGAGAATGGCCATTGTATTACCGCAAGGAAGATTTAATAATACATCAGATAAATATATTAGAGAGTATATATTAAAGCAATGTAGATTATTGGCAGTAGTCGGATTGCATGGAAACACATTTAAAAATGGAAAATCGGGAACGGGTACAAAGACAAGTGTACTTTTTGTTCAAAAATGGACAGATGAGGATTGTGGATATCCTAATATATGTCCGAAACCTGATGCAGATGAAAATGGAAATATTGATTATCCTATTTTCTTTGCAACTATGCAGGAACCTAGTAAAGATAATTCGGGGGATAAAATATATGTTACAGAGACATATGTAAATTGGACATCATATAAATACACGACTGTAAAATTGATTATCAGAAAGTCTGATAAAATGATTATTTCAGAAGAAGAATATAATCAGATTGTCAATAAGGAAAACTACGATAAAGTCGAAAAAAATATTATATACATAAGAAAACTTGATGAAGAATCAGTTACGGAAGAAGAATATCTTGCAAACAAAAAGGCTCATAAGAAGAAAATAGTTTATGAATATAAGCGAAAAAATGACGACGCAATTCTAACAGAAGAAGAATATAAAGAGATTACAAAAAAATCTAATTATTTAATAAAAATTGAGACTATAACTATACCTGAAGAACATAAAACGGAGGATGGAAAAACAAAGTTCATTAAGGATTTGTTTGTAAAAAAAATAGGCGATTTAGAAAGTCATAAAAAATGGATTTTAAAAAATTCGATTTTTGTATTGAAAGATAATAATGATACAGAAAATAAAAAAGAAATTAGCATAGTTGAATGGTTGTCATTGGATACAGATGAAAGAGCATTGTATAAAGAAGATAATATATTAGGAGATAATAATAATGATATCATTTCAAATGAAGAATATTTAAATCTTTCGAATGATGCGCAGAAATTTTATTTAAAAGCGGAGGATGTGGTTGAGTATGAGGAGAGAGTAAAAGATACGCATGATCATATATTTGTTAAACATGATTTATTTAACCATGATCCTAAAATGAAAAATATCAATCCTAATAATATCTATAGTCAGAATGGAATTGCAGAAGCTTTTATTAAATTTGCATATGATAATAAACTTAGTTTTGCACCAACAGAGGAAGAACTGAATCAAATAATGCATCCGGAGAATGAACTCCCTTTTTAGCAAGCCTCTCCAGTGATGATGTGTTCAACAATTTGTTGGAGAGGCTGGAATGTACGAATGTTATGCTGAGTAGGGTGATTGATGAACCGTTCAGATTTGATCCAGAGTATTATTCAAAAAGTAATCTAATGCTTGAAGACTTAATAAAAAGCACTAACGGAGGGGCTATAGAATCGTATAATGGGAAAGTAGATTGTAGTGCTTTTTATCCATCGATTACAGGATTTTATAGTGACGATAAATCATTAATACCTTTTATAAGGGTTAATGAAATACAAAATGGCTTGGTTGTTCTTACAGATGATACAGTTTTTTTGCCAGAAAAGGTACTAAATGATAATCAAACAACTATTTCTAAGGCATACCCAGGGGATTTAGTTATTGCAAAAGGTGGAAATACATTAGCAAAAGTTGGATTGGTTACGAATGAATATCCAGTCTATGCTACTTGTAGAGATGTTATTATTTTAAGAACAAATGATTTGAATGGGATAAATAAGTATTATTTATGGTCTTTTTTACATTCGAAGTATGGACAGAATCTTATGTGGAGATCAGCTAGTCAAACAGGGCAGCCTCATATAACACTTCCAATAATAACTAATATGCATGTGCCTTCTTTATCGGAAAAATTTCAATTAGAAGTAGAAAATTTATATATTGCTTCAGTTGAAAATAAGAAGCTTGCAGAAGAAAAATATAAGAAAGCAGAAACAAAGTTGCTTTCGGAATTAGGGGTTGATATTTGTAAATTTGAAACAGAAGTATTTTCTGTAAGAAGATATACAGATATATTATCTGCAGAGCGTATGGATGCAGAATATTTCCAACCTAAATATGATAAACTTATATCGACTATATTAAAATATGATCCTAAAGCGAAGACGCTCGATGATGTGGCAATATATTTGTTTACTGGTGAGTATGCTGACAAATATATGTTATTTGATAAAGGGTTATGCCATTATGTGCGAGGAACAGATATATATGACGGAATAGTTGAAATAGATTTATTTCATAGTGTTGATCCACAAAAGCACAGTAAATTTGTTTGTGAAGGTGATATAGTTACAGGTAGAGTAGGAACTATAGGTAATTTTGGAGTTATTTCAAAAGAACTTGATAATTCTGTGTGCTCAGATAATGTTCTTTGTTTTCATTTGCCAAATGACTACATACCAAACGTGTACGCACTATATTTTAACTCTTCAATAATAAATGAACTTACAAATAGAATGTCGAGAGGATCTGTTCAGCAAAGAATGAATCAGGAAACATTGCGTGAACTGATTATTCCATATATTAAATATGACACTCAAATAGAATTAAATGAGATTATTTTGTGTTCGTTTGAATTAATGAATAAATCTAAACGTCTTTTAGAGTGTGCAAAGAAGGCGGTTGAAATGGCAATCGAAATAGATGAATTCACAGCTTTTCAGTGGCTTGAAGAATCAATGAGGAAATAGGGGCAATTCAAATCCCTACACTCTTTTTTAGGGAAGACCGATGCCCCTCTCACGCGTATTTTCGCGAAATTGCAAAGGGGGTATTGTTTTTTGTCGGGTATTTGTCGGAGAGACTTGATTTTAAAGGATATGGGGAGATATTTGTGCGCGAATAATATGGTGTTTTGTGTAAAAGTATTTCAGAATTGACTTGCTTTATTATTCATTTGGAGTGATATATGTACATACCAAAAAGAAAGGTGGTATGTGCAATGATTTCAGAGATTGATTTTAAAGTTAAAGGTGAGAAACGAAAGAAGCTGGCTTATAAAATCATAACATATCTTCCAACATAAATCCGACACTCAGCTGCAGACGCGTATTCAACTGGGACAGATCCATATCCAGAATCTCAGAGATACGCGTCAATTTGTAGTTGATGGTGTTCCGGTGCACATACAGTTCATCCGCAGTTTCTTTTACGCTTCCGTTGTGGTTGAGATAAGCCCGCAGTACGACTGCAAGATCCGAATCGTTTTTTTCATCGTAGTCGAGAAGCGGACGTATACTCTTATCATAATATTCCTGAATAATTTCACGGTCCTCGATTCCCATGAGCAGTTTGTAAATTCCCATGTCAGAATAAAAGATAAGAGAGTGGTCAATTTTCCCGTTTTCCTGCAGTTTTTGAATGGATTTTGCCTGTCGGTAACTTTTCCACAGGCAGCGGATACTTTTCGTGAGCTTTCCACAACCCATGGAAACGGATTCCCCGCTTGCAAGGAGCTGGGAAGCGCGGGAGCGGAGATCCTGAATAAAAGTATGCAGTTCATGCTCGGAATAGTTTCCTGCCACGATGAGAATTTCGCTGTCGTGAGAAAAAATTGCAAAATTATCGTATTTATGCCGGGCATAAGTATCCAGACTGTTGACGAGCTGTTCCAGACGGACTGGAAGATCCGTAGCGGTGTGCGAAAGGTTCATCATGCATACGGCATATTTCCAGTTAACACGGAATCCCTGTTGGGACAGGGGAACGACATAAAGTTCTTCCTGTTTTGGAAAGAAAATTGCGTTTTTGAACCCGGCAGCAGTTTCTAGAATCCGTTGTTCATCTTTCGTAATTGCAAAACAGAAGATACGCATGACTTCTGCCAGATGGATTTTCCACGGAATGACAAACAGTGGAAAATCATGTTCGTTGCAGAAAGTGATGGCATCCTCTGGAACTTCCTCAATAAAAGGTCCAGTATTGACGATGACACCGGCGACTTTCTTTTCATACATTAATCGGATCAGATCCAGCAGATTGGTTCGGTTTCCAAGACCAAGTCCTGTAGTAAAAGCGACTTCGCCACCTTCGAGAAAATCGGAAGCTTCTGTGGTTTCTACCATATGTACCCAGGTAACAAGGTTGTGAATACCGCCTTTTCCAGCAATCAGGTTTACATCCATATGTGAGACTTTTTCCATCAGACGCTGTAATTCCACGGCCATATTTGCATCCCTCCTGAATAAAAAGAAAAAGGCAACGATCCCTCTTTGGGGCACCGTTGCCTTTTACATTTACTATAATGTTTAATATTATAGCACAGATCAGGAAAAAGAAAACCTTTTTTATTTTTCAGGAAAAATGATTTGTGCTGTGGCACAAGTTAATTTGTGTTGTGGCTCATTGTTTTGCATTTTGTCATGCTTATAATGGGGAGTATCAAAACGAACCAAAAAGGGAATGCACAGAAAGGCAGGTAGATGATATGACACCACAGGAAATAAAAGAAAATGCAAAGAAGTATGTACTCAGTCATGGAGCAAGCAGGCAGCCTTAAATCCGATCCCGGTTGAGAAGGCCGAAGGGATTTATTTTTATGATTATGATGGAAACCGTTATACGGATATGTCCTCGCAGCTTGTAAATTTAAATGTCGGATTTGGAAATAAAGACATCGGGGATGCCATTAAGGAGCAGGTAGATAAGTATTGCTTTGTCGGACCGGCATATGCTGCAGAGTCCCGCGTAAAACTGGCAAAAATGATTGTAGATCTGCTGCCGGATACGTTTGGAAAAGTATTTTTCACAAATGCCGGAGCCGATGCCAACGAGAACGCCATCAAGATTGCGCGGATGTATACCGGAAGAAAAAAGGTGTTCAGCCGCTACAGAAGTTATCATGGATCTTCGTTTGGCGCAGGAAACTTAACCGGTGAGCCAAGACGTTATCCGCTGGAGCCGGGGATTCCTGGTTTTGTAAAATTCTTTGATCCATACATTTATCGTGAGCCGATCAATTTTGCATCGGAAGAAGAAGCCACAAAGTATTATCTGGCAAAGCTGCGTGAGCAGATTATTTATGAAGGACCAGATCAGGTGGCAGCGATTGTGATGGAGACAATCACAGGATCTAATGGAATTATTATTCCGCCGAAGGGTTATCTGCCTGGTGTGCGTAAGATTTGTGATGAATTTGGAATTGTCATGATCTGTGATGAAGTTATGGCAGGATGGGGACGTACCGGAAAGATGTTCGCATTTGAAAATTTTGACGTAAAACCAGACCTCGTTACATTTGCCAAGGGAGTTACCTGCGGTTATGTACAGCTTGGTGGGGTAGCCGTCAGCAGCAAGATCGCATCTTACTTTGATGATCATTTTCTTTCCTGTGGACTTACTTACAGTGGACACCCGCTGGCATGTGCAGCCGGTGTTGCATGCGTGAACTACTACCAGAAGGCAAATATTCTTGACAATGTAAACAAGGTTGGAAAGGTTCTGGCCGAGAAGCTGGATGCATACAAAGAGGCACATGCATGTGTCGGAGATGTACGTCATATTGGTCTTTTCTCCTGTGTAGAACTTGTAAAGGATAAGGAAACCAAAGAGCCAATGGTATCCTATGGATGCGATCCACAGGGAATTATGGGTAAGATTATTGGAATGCTCAAGGAGCGTAAATTCATGACCTATTCCCATGAAAATATGATTTTTGTCTGTCCGCCACTTATTATTACGGAGGAGCAGTTACTCGAAGAACTGGAAAAACTGGATGAAGTATTAGGCATTGTTGATAAGGAATACATTTAATCGTTGGAGACAGAAGGGAAGTGACAATATGGCACACTTTGCAATTCCATCCCATATTTTGGTGGGAAAGGACGCACTGCCATCTGCAGTGCCGTATTTAAAGACCTATGGAAACCGGGCATTTATTGTAACCGGTAAACATGTGGGAAAGTCTCCAATGATGGAGCAGTTGAAAAAAACTCTCGAAAAGGCAGAGATTGCTTATTATGTGTTGATGGAATTACGGGAGAACCGACCGACAAAATGATAGAGGAAGGTCTGGAGCAGTACAAAAAGACGGGATGTCAGTTTGTCATTGGTATCGGCGGAGGAAGTCCGCTGGATCAGCAAAAGCAATTGCCGCGATGGCGGTCAATGAAGGCAGGATTGCGGATTACAACGGAAAAGAAATTACAGGAAGTGTGCCGGGAATTGTAGCGATTCCAACTACTTCGGGAACTGGATCTGAGGCAACCAAATTTACGGTCATTACGGATCAGGAAAAAGACATCAAGATGTTGTTGAAAGGAGACTGTCTCGTTCCGGATCTTGCAATTGTAGATCCTGATTTTACCATGGATATGCCAAAGAGCGTGACGGCAGCAACCGGACTAGATGCGCTGACACATGCCGTAGAGGCGTACACGTCCAAGAAAGCATTCTCTCTTACAGATGTGAGTGCGGTTTCGGCGGTAAAGAGGATCATGAAATACCTTCCGATTGCATATCAGAATGGGTACGATGCGAAAGCACGGGAGGAAATGTCGTTAGCGGCATTGGAGGCAGGATTTTGTATCAATAATTCCAGTGTGACGCTGGTACATGGCATGAGCCGCCGATTGGTGCATTGTTCCACGTACCACATGGCATGAGCAATGCAATGCTGTTAAAAGATTGCCTGAGCTTTGCATTAGATGGCGCGTATGACCGGTTTGCGACACTTGGCAGAGCTATTGGGGCTGCGACGGAGGCAGACAGCGATCAGATGGCCGCAGAAAAGCTTCTGGATGCAATTGAGAACGTGTGCAGAATTTGTGAGATTCCGACACTGCGGGAGTATGGAATCAAGGAAGAAGAGTTTTTTCCTGTGATTGAAAAAATGTCAGAAGATGCGATTGCATCCGGCAGTCCGGGAAATACCAGGAAGACAGTAACAAAAGAAGACTGCATGGCAATTTATAAGAAAGTATTTGCGTAATATTTAAAAAATTATATATGTGCCACAGCACAAAAGATTTTGTGCTGTGGTGTATTGAAAACAAACGTTGCAAAACATATACTTGCAACATGAACAAAAACAAGAATAAAGAACACGGCAAAGGCGCCAGACAATAAGCGCTTTTGCCGTGTTTTTTATTTTACTTTTACAAAAAGACGGGAGGAAACGAGATGAGTGAATTACAGGAAAGAGAAGTGGAAATACAGGTGAAGGACCTGGATGTAACCTTTAAAGACAATTCAGGAAACGACGTAAAAGCACTTACCGGAGTGAATCTTGATATTTACAAGGGAGAGTTCATTTCATTGCTCGGCCCTTCCGGTTGTGGAAAGACCACACTGCTTCGGAGCATCGCAGATCTGCAGGAGCCGACAGACGGCACCATAAGAATCAGCGGACAGACCCCGAAGGAACTGCGGCAGCAGCAGAAATTCGGATTTGTATTTCAGCAGCCGGTACTGTTTGACTGGCGGACGGTAAAGAAAAACGTGGAACTTCCATTGGAAATCATGTACCAGTCCAAGGCAGACCGCGCAAAGCGTGCAGATGAAATGCTTGAGATGGTAGGACTGAAAGATTTTGCCAACCACTTTCCAAAACAGTTATCCGGTGGTATGCAGCAGCGCGTCAATATCGCCAGGGCATTTGGTATCCGCCCGGAGATCCTGCTGATGGATGAGCCGTTTTCTGCACTGGATGAGTTTACAAAAGAAAAGTTATACGAAGATCTGCTCCGGATCTGGAGACAGACAAACAAGACCATCATTTTTGTCACCCATAACATTCAGGAAGCGGTATTCCTTTCCGACCGGATCTGTGTGTTATCCCCGCATCCGGGACGGTTATCCGCGATCGTGGATGTGGATCTGCCAAGACCACGGACGCTGGATATGAAAGAGAGTGCACACTTTAATGAACTGGTATTAAAAGTACGCAACAGTTTTGAAGGGGGCAGCGTTTAATGAAGAAAATAAGCAGACTTTTTGATAAAAAATGGGCATCCACGGTTCTGTGGATTCTGATCATTATAGCGGCATGGGAGATCGGAGCATCGATCGTGTCCGTGACAAAACGAACACCGGAGAACATTCTTCCGCATCTGTATCAGGTGATTGCGGCGGCATTCTCCACCCGACAGGTATCTGCCGGAATGAGCGCCACGATGGTGGTTCTGACAAGCGCAAGGGCCACAATATTACGTGCATTGCTTGGATTTTTATTAGGAACCGGTGCCGGATTCGTACTGGCACTTCTGATGAAGCTTTCCGGACTTGTGGAAAAGATGCTTTTCCCATATCTGATGTTAATCCAGCTGATCCCGGTACTCGGTCTTGCACCGATTATCCTCTCCATCACCGGGGACATCAACAAGAGCCGCATCATCATTGCCGCCATCTTAAGTTTCTATCCGGTGGCAACCAACACACTGGCAGGTTTCAAATCCGTGCCGCAGGAAAAATACGATCTGATGTATACCTACGCGGCAAAGAAGCCGACGATTTATGCGAAAGTACTGATTCCGACAGCAATCCCGTATTTCTTCACGGGAACTAAGATCGCCGCTCCGATGGCGATCACCGCATCCATTCTGGTAGATACCTTACAGGGTGACGGAGGACTTGGATGCATGCTTTCCCAGTCGTTAAAACATGCGATGTCCATCTATGTATTCTGGCTCATTGTATTCTTCAGTGCATTTATAGGAATCTTCAGTGGATGTCTGATGGGTTGGATAGAAAATCTGGTTTCTCCGGAAAAGAGAGGTTTAAGAAAAGCAAAAAGGGATGCAAAGAAAGGAGTGAACTAATATGGCACAGAAGAGAAAGAGACCGAAAAGCCTGTACCGCCGGATGAAGGACAGCGCACAGGTGCAGGCAGCATTTACCGTAATTCTTCCGGTGCTTCTTGGAATCGTGATCATTGCACTGTGGCAGACACAGGTGCTGCATCACTGGTTTAAAACAGATACATTCACCCTTCCACTCATTACCCGGATTGGAAAGATCTTTTTAGAAAACTTCGGAAAGATTAAAGGAAATATAGCAGCGACCATGATTGTCGCAGCCGTCGGACTGGCACTGGGAAGTGTGCTTGGATATGCAGTGGCAATCCTTGCGGCAATGTTTCCAAGAGTCGGGAAAGGCGGACTGAGTGTGGTCGGGGCATTTGCATCCATTCCGGTTGTTGCGCTGGCACCGGTTATGAATAACTGGACGAAGGATGTTTCGACAGAGGCAAGCACCCGGAGCATGGTGGCAAAGATTCTGGTTGTCATGCTGATCGCAGCGGCAAATATGAGCTTAAATGCCTATCGTGGACTGACAGAGCTGAAACCGTATGCGAAAGACCTGATGGCAACCTATGCGGCAAAACGCCACACCACACTGATAAAGCTGCAATTGCCGAATTCGGTACCGTATATTTTCGTGGCACTGAAGGTGTCCGTACCGGCAAGTATCATGACAGCAATCGTAAGCGAATATTTCGCAGAATATATCACAGGAGTCGGAAGACAGATCCGGGAGAACATCGTGCTGGCACAGTATCCGACGGCATGGGCATACATCGCAACGGCCTGCATGCTTGGAATAGTATCCTATGTGATCCTGATGATCGTACAGAGTATACTTCTCCGGAAATACCATTAGAAAGAGGTAACGGAGTTGATATAAAACCCACAAAACCCCAAAAAAGGAGGAAAGAATTATGAAGAAAAGAATGGCAAAGATTATGAGCGCAGTACTTGTATCGGCAATGGCAGTATCCATGATGGCCGGATGCGGATCTGACAAAAAAGAAACCACAGGTTCCGGTTCCAGTACGCAAAGTACAGGCGCAGTAGATACCTCTGATGTAATGAGCAATGAAGAAATCATTAAGAAGGCGGCTGGCGAAGGAAAAGTCAGCAACTGGGGCATTGGTAATCAGTATGAGATTCAGGCATTACTTGCAAAGTACGGACTTCCAACGGAATATCTGAGTGAAGATTTTACGATGGATGCATTTGATGACGATTCCAGTACGCTGGCATCTGCGATGACTTATAACGAACTGGGACTTGTAAAGAATGATTATGATGGTGCCTATGGTTATGGTGACACGGTTGGATACATTGATATGAACGATGAAGGCGTGGCAATGCTGGAGGATATGATCTTTTGTACCAGGGATTTTGCAGAGAAGAATCCGGAGACTGTAAAAGCATTTTTGTATGCATCCATCAAAGGCTGGGAATATGCAGTAGAAAATCCGGAAGAAGCCGCACAGATTGTCTATGACGCAGGATCTTCGGTATCTCAGGATCATCAGAAGTATATGGCAAGTGAAGTCGCAAAACTGGTAAAGGCAGATATGAATGGCAATGAAGTGTCGGATATCGGCAAGATTGATGACGATGCGATGCAGCAGACACTCGACATTGCAAAGAAATATGTGACATTAGATGATTCTTCGGCGCAGGATAAGTTTGCAAAACTGACCTTAGATGATATCCGTGATACAAGCTACTATGAAGCCGCAGAATCTTCTGACGGAAAGTTCAGTCCGGAAAAATCAGAAGTATCTATTCAGTTGAAGTGGTTACCACAGGCACAGTTCATGGGCTACTATGTCGCAGATGCCAAGGGTTATTACGATGAAGTTGGTCTGAAAGTAAATATCGTATCCGGTGGTGGTGATATTTCCGAGACTACAGCGGTAAACAACGGAACCGTAGATTTTGGTGTTACCTGGCCGACCAACATGGCAGTTGCAAATGCCGGCGGTATGAATCTCGTAGAAGTAGCACAGATTTATCAGAGATCTGGTATGACACTTGTTTATAAGTATGACAATTTTAAGAACTAAGAGATAGAAGGAGATGTGCGATATGGAATTACTGATTAAAGGTGGAACCGTCGTTACTGCAACGGAAAGTTTTCCGGCAGATGTAGCGGTCGATGGAGGAAAAATCGTAGCGATTGGCAGAGATCTTGCGGTAAACGCAGAGAAAGTCGTGGATGCAACAGGCAAGCTTGTGCTGCCTGGTGCACTCGATGCACATACCCATATGGCAATGCCGTTTGGAGGAACCGTTTCCGCAGACAGTTATCTGGCAGGTACCAGAGCTGCTGTCTGCGGAGGTGTTACTACAATTTTTGATTATCCGGTACAGCATAAGGGGGAAACGATTTTAGGACTGATCGGATCTAAGAAAGAGGTGCTGGAAAAAGAAGCGTGCTGTGATTATGCATTCCACTGTTGTATTACCGATCTGAATGGCGGAGAAATTTTAGATGAAATAGAACAGGCAGTTGAGGAAGGAATTACCAGTTTCAAATGTTTCCTTGTTTATAAGAAAGAAGGAATGATGGTAGATGATGGAATGCTTGCCAGACTGCTTCTTCGGGCAAAGGAGCTTGGCGCAATGATCAATGTTCATGCGGAAAACCCGGATCTGATTGATCTGCGTACTGAGCAGTACTTGAAGGAAGGTAAGACCTCTGCCTGGTATCATTACATGAGCCGTCCGGAATTTGTAGAGGCAGAAGCAGATAAACGAGTTGTTCACTGGGCTTCCCACTTAGATACCCCGGTCTATATCGTACATATGGCAGATAAAGAAGGACTCGAAGCCTGCATCAAGGCAAAATCCGAGGGACATGATATTTTAGTAGAAACCTGTCCACAGTATCTGGAATTTACCTGTGATGTATACAAGAGAGAAGACGGTCGTAACTTTGTATGTTCCCCGCCAATGAAAGGACAGGAAAGTCAGGATGCATTATGGACAGCAATTAAATCAGGAATGATTGATACGGTTGCAACCGATCATTGTCCATTCCAGAGCTATGAAAAGGATTGGGGCAAAGATGATTTTACCAAGATTCCAAACGGATGTGCCGGAGTAGAAAACCTTTATCCGTATATGCTGGATGCGGCAAATTCCGGAAAGATCACGTTTGAGAGAGCCGTTGAACTTTGTTCTACCAATGTTGCAAAGATTTTCGGATGCGATAACAAGGGAGCCATTGCAGTCGGCAAAGATGCAGATATTGTTATTTATGACAAGGACAAAGATTTCACAATCAGTGTCAGCAATATGCATTCGGACTATGATCATACCATCTGGGAAGGAAAGAAACTTCACGGATATCCGGTTCAGACATATCTGAGAGGAAAACTGGTATATGACAACGGTGATTTTGTTGGAACACCGGGGATGGGTGATTATGTAAAGCGTTCTCACAGATAGGAGGAGATGGCACATGGCATATGAAGCAATAAGAAGAAAAAGCGAAGCGGGCAGATGTCTGTTGTGTCAGGATGCTCCCTGCAGCGGTGCCTGCCCGAAGGGGCTGGCAGTCGATGAAATTGTCCGCTCCGTCCGGTTTGAAAATGAAACCGGAGCCGCAAGGAAATTAGATCATATCACTTGTGAGGGATGCAGTGCACCGTGTGTTGGTGCCTGCACCCGGGCAAGAATTGACCGGGGTGTGGATATTCCAACGATTTTATCCAGTATTACAGCAGAAATTCCGAGAACCTCAAAGGCAGATTTATCCATTGATTTTTGTGGAGTGCATTGTGAAAACCCATTTTTTCTTTCCTCTTCGGTAGTAGGTAGTGATTACGAAATGGTCGCAAAGGCATTTGAGATGGGATGGGCAGGCGTTGCATTTAAAACCATCGGTCTGTTTACACCGGATGAAGTTTCTCCGAGATTTGCAGCATTGGAAAAAGAGGATAATCCGTTTGTGGGATTTAAAAATATTGAACAGATCAGCGACCACACGCTGGAAGAAAATATGGATTATCTTCGTCGGTTAAAAAAAGATTACCCGACAAAAGTAATCATAGCATCCATCATGGGACAGAACGAAGAGGAATGGACAAAACTTGCTTCTTTCATGGAAGAAGCAGGGGCAGATATTATAGAGTGTAATTTTTCCTGTCCGCAGATGGTAGGGGAAGGACTTGGCAGTGATGTAGGTACCGATCCACAGCTTGTTGCAAAGTATACAGCGGCAACAAAAAAAGGTACAACCCTTCCGGTACTGGCGAAAATGACACCAAATATCACAAAAATGGAAGTTCCGGCAGAAGCCGCTGTGAGAGCAGGTGCGGACGGGCTTGCAGCAATCAATACGATCAAAAGTGTGATGAACATCAATCTGCAGACGTTTTCTTCGGCTCCTGATGTGGATGGAAAATCACCGGAAGGCGGTTATTCCGGAAAAGCGGTAAAACCGATTGCACTGCGTTTTATCAATGACATGGCAAAAGATGAAAACTTAAAAGGAGTTCCGATCAGCGGAATGGGAGGCATCGAAACATGGAGGGATGCGGCTGAATTTCTGGCATTGGGCTGTGAGACGGTCCAGGTTACCACAAGTGTTATGCAGTATGGGTACCGGATTATCGAGGATATGATAGGGGGAATGCAGGATTATCTGGCACAGAATGGAATGACATCCGTGCGGCAGATGATCGGAAAGCGCTTCCGAATATTGTTCCAGCAGAAAGTGTGAACCGTCGTACAATCGAGTATCCGAAATTTAATCGCAGGATCTGTGTTGGTTGTGGAAGATGTTATATTTCCTGTTTCGATGGTGGACATCAGGCACTTCGTATGGATGAAAAACGACAACCGCTTATGGATGCCAAAAAGTGTGTGGGATGTCAGTTATGTAAACTGGTTTGTCCGACAGGCTCGATCACAGCAGGAACCCGGGTAGAAAAGAGAAAGTAATAGAAATACATTCAGATAATAATTTTGAGAAAGGCAGGTACAGTAGTATGTATACATGTAGTTTGGAAAGAATGACAGATAAAATTAAAACTTTTTCACAGTTTGGAGATGCAGGACATGGTGGAATTACCCGTTATTCCCTTTCGCCGGAAGCAATTATGGCAAGAAATGAATTTCGTAAGCGTATGGAAGCCATCGGTGCAACCATTGAGATTGATGATGTGGCAAATATGTATGCAACACTTCCGGGAACAGATCCGGATGCAAAGCGGATCGTCATGGCTTCTCATTGTGATTCCGTAAAAAATGGTGGTAACTATGATGGTATTCTTGGTGTTATGTCCGCCATGGAAGTGCTTGAAACGGTTGCAGAGTTAAACATTCCACATAAACATCCTCTGACAGCCATGATCTGGACCAATGAGGAAGGATCTTTATATCCACCGGCAATGATGTGTTCTGGAATTGTCTGCTATGATTATCTTCCGGAAGATATCCGTAGCAAGTTCAAATATGAGGATATGATGAACTCCAAGAGTATTCTTGATAACAAGAGTACATTCGGCGAGGCTTTAGAGAAGTCCGGATTTAAGGGAGATAAGAAATATCGTCTTTCTCCGGAAAAATATGAGTGTTATTTTGAAACTCATATCGAGCAGGGACCAATTCTTGAGGATAATGGAAATGATATCGGTGTTGTTGACTGTGTGCTTGGAATGTTCAACTATCGATTAAAATTCTATGGACAGACGACACATGCAGGAACATTCCCGATGCCAAAGAGAAGAGATGCTTTTCTGGCAGCAGCAGAGGCACTGACTTATCTGCATACAGAGATTGATAAGCTGGGGTATCCGGAACTTGTTTATACGACAGGTGAAGTCGTATGTCATCCATGTGTACATACCTGTGTACCGGATTTCTTCGATTTCTCATTCGATGCAAGACATGAAAAACCAGAAGTGCTCGACAAGGTACTGGCAATCGTAAAGAGCTGTGCAGACAAGACATGGGCGGGATGTAAATGTGAAGTCGTAAAAGCATGGAATCGCGATACCGTATACTGGGATAAGGAACTGGTTGGTTTCGTCAAAGAGGCTGCAGAGGAACTTGGTGTTTCTCATCAGTACATTCATTCCGGTGCAGGACATGATGCACAGTTTGCGGCATATATGCTTCCGGCAACGATGATCTTTGTACAGTCAAAGGATGGTCTTTCCCATTGCGAGCCGGAGTATTCTTCCCCGGAGCACTGTACAGAAGGCGCCTCTGTTATGTTAAATGCAGTATTAAAGGCTGATGCAAGATAGCATAGAAAGACAGGATCGCAGAACTTGATCTGTAGATAGGAGAGGGGGTGAAGTCATGAAAAATTATGTCATTACGATTGCGCGTGGCTTTGGCAGCGGCGGAAAAGACATTGCGACACGTCTGGGAGAAGCACTTGGGATTCCGTGTTATGAAAGACAGATTCTCACCATGGCATCCGATCAGAGTGGAATTGATGAGAGCGTATTTGTGGAAACTGACGAGAAGCTCCGTGGAAAACATCTGGCAAATTTCCTTCGAAGAATGCCAGTCAGCGGTGTGGTAGAGCCAATGGAAAAGGATTTCATTTCCGATGTCAATGTTTTCAATATTCAGGCAGACATCATCCGGACGCTTGCAAATACAGAAAGTTGTATTATTGTGGGAAAATGTGCAGATGATATTCTGCGCAGCTACTCCAATGTCATCAGTGTGTATATTGAAGCACCGCGGGCAGCCTGTGTAAAATCCATCATGGATAAAATGCATGTATCGGAAAAAAGAGCAAATTATCTGATTCATACAACAGATAAATACCGTGCAAAATATTACAGCTATTATACATCCGGAAAAGACTGGACCAATCCGACAAACTATGATCTGGTGTTAAACAGTGACCGGATCGGACGGGAAAAATGTGTACAGCTGATACAGGAGTATATAAAGATCCGGTTCCCGGAGAAAACGGTAAGTGAATAGAAGGGATAAGATAAGCCTGTGGAGAGCACAACTCTCCGCAGGCATGTTTATATTTTGGAAAACGGCAAAGAGATTACCATATCTCTAATCCAGAAAATAACTTTTGGGGGCATATGTAAAGAAAATTATCCTACTGGATTGAGTATATTTTTCCTGCTTTTTTCCTTTTTTGCAGGTTTTGTTTTTGGAACTTTTTCTTTCTTCGCAAAAAGCGTATGCTTTTTTTGCAGTTTCCCACGGATTTCAGCACTCAACTGGCGGTAACGTTCTTCCGTCATATCATTTTGTTCCCGGATAAGGTAATTCATTTCTTTTAAGACGGTTTCCCGTATTTCTTTGCTGATATCGAGCGTAAGTGCTTCATTGTTCTGTGCAATCGCATGCCCTACAATGTCACTCATCAGTTCCCGGAACTGTGCCATGCGTTCTTCCGCGGAAAGGGTATTTACAGGTAAGTCGGTTTTATCTGTATTCTGTCGGTCCGGTTTGGCGACAACCGTGTGATGATGTTCCCGGTTACATGCGGGCAATGGACCAGGTGCTGCAGAATCCGGCACGGAAACACCGGCATCTTCGGGGTTTTTATTGTGTAATATCATGCGGATTGCCTTCAGCTGGTATCCTTTTTCTTTGAGTTCTTTGATCTTTTGGAATTCCTGTATGTTCTCTCGTGTATAGTATCGATGTCCCATCTCATTTCGTGGGATGGTCAGGTCGAGTTCTTCTTCCCAGTAACGTAACACATGGGTTTCCACACCGGCCAGTGCAGCGGCATCGGAAATCATGTAACGTACTTTTTCCACGATAGCATGTCCTCCTTTTTTCGTTACAGTTATTATAACTTTTCGAAAAGGTGAGTTCAAACATTTTCCATCGTATTTTTCTGACATTTCTCGCAGTCTATAAAAATAAACCTTGACATTTCTGGTTTATAAGAATAAACTGAAAACAGGTTGATAGCTATAAACCTGTGAAGGAGAAAAAGATGGAATATGTAAAATTATGTGACAGTGATTACCGGTTTATGTGTGTCGTATGGGAACATGCTCCCATAAACTCCGGGGAACTTGTAAAGTTATGTCAGGAACAGCTTGGATGGAAAAAATCTACGACTTATACGGTTGTACGGAAAATGTGTGAAAAAGGATACATTGCCAATGAGGATGCAACGGTTTCTGTTTTAATTCCAAAGGAACAGGTGCAGGCAGAGGAATCCCGCTATTTTGTGGACCGTACGTTTGACGGATCACTGCCAGGGTTTATCACAGCATTTCTTGGAGGAAAGAAAATTTCCAAAAAAGAAGCAAAGCTGCTCAAGAAAATGATCGACGAGCATAAAGAAGGGTAGGGGCAGAGAATGGAGAAGGCAAGTGTAATTTTTCTGGCATTTCTGCAGCGGAATGGCATGGTGGCGGTTGTAATTCTCGCGGTGTTTGCAGTGCGCGCGCTTTTGCGGAAATGTCCCAAAAAATATTCCTATGCATTGTGGGCAATTGTTGGAATCCGTATGTTATTTGATTTGCCCATTGCATCAGGATGGAGTTTGTTTAATCTGTTTCGTCTGGTAAAAAGCAGATCACAAATGAGTGAGATTGCACACTACACAGGAGTATCTGGAGTGCATGCGCAAACGGCAGTACAGAATGTGACGCAGATATCTGCCGGTTCACGTGTGACAGGGGATGCAGCTTCTGAAGCTGGTTTGACAGCAGCTATGACGACCTCACAGAAAATTTGTGCGGTGTTGTTTTTTGTCTGGCTGATCGGGATATTTTTATTTTTAGGATATGGAATGTATTCCTATATCAAATGCCGCAGTATGGTACGGACAGCAGTACGTTTAACCGTAAATGAAACATCTGGAAACGTCCGGTGGACCATAAAGATCTGGGAATGTGACTGTATTCCATCACCGTTTGTACTGGGAATTTTCTGCCCGCAGATTTATATTCCGTTTCGGATGAAAGAGGAGGAACAGCAGTACATTCTTGCGCATGAGAGCTGGCACATTCGCAGACATGATCCTTTATGGAAGCTGATTGCATTCGTACTTTTGGCTGTATACTGGTGGAATCCATTGGCATGGATTGCCTTTTTCTATATGACAAGAGACATGGAGATGAGTTGTGATGAGGCCGTACTTGCGCAGTTTGGAAATCAGATTAAAAAAGGATACAGCGCATCCTTACTTGCTTTTGCGATGGAGCGGCATCCGTATTCATTTGCCCCGGTTGCGTTTGGAGAGGCAGATGCAGGAAGGAGAATTAAGAACGTGTTGAATTTTAAAAAACCACATACCTGGGTGGCTGCGATTGCAACCGTTTTGGTTGCACTTGTGGCAGTAAGTTGTCTGACAAACCAGAAACCGTCGGAGACAAAAACAGAGCATACAACCGAGAAAGTGGATAGTACACAGCAGCCAGTGCAGGAAAATGCAGGAGCTGCGATAATAGAGCAGAATATCAGGGAATGGGCACAGGCATTTTGCGACCGGGATACAGAAAAAATTGTGCAGATGACATCCAAAGAGGTACAGTCGAATTTAGAGAAAATACATATTTTGTGGATGGATGGAGATACACCGTCATTTGGCTGGTCGAGTCCATGGCCATGGGGAGCCTTTGGCAGTTTCTTTGGTGGAACCGGAGAAGAAATGGATGGCTACTGGCTGCATGAAATCAATACGGAAGAACAGACTGCAGAGATTTTGTATTATGTGGAGTCATCAGATCCGCATGTGAGCGTGTGGATAGAGAATATCCATTATGCACAGGAAAATGGTCAATTTCAGATTACACAGGAAAAAATCAATCAGTTTGCTGACGGTCCGGATGCTAAAACGGATGGAATTGCATCGGCAGATGAGTTTGATACAGCATATGCGCAGGGAATTAGCGATACGCAGATGGACTACTGTATAAACGGTATGGGTGAAGTGCTGAATAAGAATATGGTTCCAATTGGTGCATTGCTTGAGCCGACAGATGCAGCCCGGCAGCTTTTGAATTTATCGTCGGATAAAAAGCTTGTTTCCGTGGAAAAAGAATCTGAATCTGCAGATAAAACACAGGTCGGTATACAGATTACATTTTTAAAGGATGGACAGAAGCGGTATTTGTCTATGATCCAGCCATGGGGAAAAGATGGAATCTGGGTTCCGGCAGAAGCCAAAGAAGTCAAGCGTTAATGTGTGGATGTTATCATATTTTCCTTGTATTGCATCTTAAGTTCCGTTATAATTTGAACTGGTACAACAAAATAATTAATTATTTATTGTCCTGGATAAAGGAGTATAGTTATGAGGATGTTAATTGATAACAGAGATCTGGAATTACTTCTTGAAAAAAAGAAAAAGTTTATTGGAAATAAAGTTACTGTGGATACAATGATTGCAGGAATTTCTTTTTTGTTGTCCGTATTTACTGCAACATATAGTGATTGGTTTGGAATTCCAGGAATTGTGTTTAAAACAGTTTTTTGTTTTATTGGAATTTTATATTGTGCCAAGATCGTAAAGGATATTGTTGAAATGTACAGAGATAAATATAATCACGAAATGTTGATGAATGATATAAGAGAACTGAATTTAATTCAGCATAATCACTCATTAATTGCTATTCGTGATACATTTGAAAAAGAAAATAGATTTCTTGTTTATTATGATGAGAGATGGGATTGCAAGTTGTTTTTAAATTATAAAACCGTGGATCAGAACAATGAAGATGTAATAATAGATCGAATATCGGCTGATTTGGATGTGGACAAAAGAAAAGTATCCTGTAATTATGTTACTTCAAGAGTTCAGGAAAAATATTCAGTTAGTCATCAGGAAAATAGAATATATAATCATAGACTTTATGAGGTTACATTATCAAAATATTCGGAAAAAATGAAAAAGGATAGTTTTGTAGTTAATGGGAAACGCTATTATTGGATGTCAGTAACCGAGATGGAAAAAGACGAAAACATCATGGAAAAAAATCGTGAGGTTGTTGATTTTGTAAAGAAAAAATTGTTTGACAAACTGTGATTGTCTTTCTATAATAATATAATTATAGAATACAAGCGAAGATGGGAACAAGTACCAATGTGTGGAACGAACAGAAAGCAGCCGGTAGATGAGAGGCACACGGAAAGCACAGATGGATTTATGGAAAAACCATAAGCCGGGCGATAAGGAATCCCCCCAGCAGGCTGGGTCCCCCCTTACCGCAGGGAATACATCCCTGAGCTTTACACCGAACGCGCAGGCAAGTAGGCTGTAACGGAGTAGTGCCCGTTAGACGCACTGGAGTGTAGCTGCACTCGCGGAGGCAGGCTGTGTGAACAGCATGCGAATTAAGGTGGTAACACGAGAGATCCCCCTCGTCCTTATAATTAGGACGAGGGGATTTTTATTTGGATTTTTATAGATATGGAGCAAAGGGACATAAAGCCCCAGAAAAATCAAAAAAGTTAAATTACAGGAGGAAACCCAATGACACTTTACGACGAACTGGTTGCCCGCGGTCTGATCGCACAGGTAACCGACGAGGAAGAAATCAAGGAACTCATCAACAATGGAAAAGCGGTATTTTATATCGGTTTTGACCCGACAGCTGACAGTCTGCATGTGGGACATTTTATGGCACTGTGTCTGATGAAACGTCTGCAGATGGCAGGAAACAAGCCAATCGCGCTGATCGGCGGTGGTACAGCCATGATCGGTGATCCATCCGGTCGTACCGATATGCGACAGATGATGACACCAGAAACCATTCAGCACAACGTAGACTGCTTCAAAAAGCAGATGAGCCGTTTCATCGATTTCGGAGAAGGCAAGGCAATGCTGGTAAACAATGCCGACTGGCTGATGGATTTAAACTACATTGATGTACTGCGTGATGTTGGTGCACATTTTTCCGTAAACCGCATGCTGACAGCAGAATGTTACAAGCAGCGTATGGAAAAAGGATTAAGCTTTCTGGAGTTTAATTACATGATCATGCAGAGTTACGATTTCTACACACTGTACCAGAAATATGGATGTAACATGGAATTCGGTGGAGATGACCAGTGGAGCAACATGCTCGGTGGTACGGAACTGATCCGCCGGAAGCTTGGAAAAGATGCTTATGCCATGACGATCAATCTGCTTTTAAACTCTGAGGGAAAGAAGATGGGAAAAACACAGTCCGGTGCCGTATGGCTTGATCCGAACAAGACTTCTCCGTTTGACTTCTTCCAGTACTGGAGAAATGTGGCAGATTCCGATGTGTTAAAGTGCATCCGCATGCTGACCTTCCTGCCATTGGAGCAGATCGATGAGATGGACAAATGGGAAGGAAGCCAGTTAAATCAGGCGAAGGAAATTCTGGCATACGAACTGACCAATCTGGTACATGGCGAGGAAGAC
>ERZ860009.311-NODE-311-length-24088-cov-1.884409_pt1 | contig 24088 bp, 16 predicted proteins | sample MGYA00510114_ERZ860009 | MGnify/ENA primary metagenome ERZ860009 (study PRJEB30046, sample SAMN00715177) | human gut metagenome | study: EMG produced TPA metagenomics assembly of the A metagenome-wide association study of gut microbiota in type 2... | reverse complement strand
AAATACTAGATTATAAGGGGCAGGCTCGTTTTGTTCGTGCTTACTATTACTGGTTGCTCTTACGTCGTTATGGTCCAGTGCCTATTATGCCGGACGAAGGAGTGGATTATACTCAAAGTTATGATCAAATAGCTACTCCACGTAGCTCATACGAAGAAGTGGCACAATATATCAGTGACGAAATGGTACAGGCTACTAAAGAGTTACAATATGATCGTCGTACTGATAATTATGCTATAGGCCGACCTACTCGTGGAGCTGCATTGGCAGTTCGTGCTTATGCACTGATTTTTGCAGCTAGTCCGTTTGCTAATGGAAATAATGATGAATATGCGCAGCAATTGGTAGATGATGAAGGGCGTCGTTTGCTTTCTTCCGAATATAGTGAAGAAAAATGGGCAAAAGCTGCTGCCGCTTGCCGTGATGTCATCGATTTAGATGTTTATGAGTTGAATATTGTAAATAAATCCACATCTGATAATGGACCTTCTGAACGTCCGACTGTTACTCCACCGGCTGATGGCGAGTTTTCCAATCAACCCTGGCCAAAAGGATGGACAAATATTGACCCGCTCAGATCATATCGTACTATCTTTGATGGTACTATATTACCTGCAAACAATAAAGAACTGATATTTACACGCGGGGCAACAAATATAGATATGTTGGTACTTCATCAGATGCCCAAGGATGATGGCGGCTGGAACTGTCATGGTATGACACAGAAAATGCTGGATGCATATTATATGAATAATGGTAGTAATGAGCCGGGTATGAACTCTATGTATCAAGGAGTAGCTAATTATCAAGGTATTGTAGATACTCGTGAACGTAGAACTGGATTTACTGATTTGCAAGACTTGAAGGATAATAAATATCCGGAATTAGGTTGGAAATATGATCCGAAGAAAGGAGATAACGATCAGGCCAAAACTGGGATGAATGTTTCTTTGCAATATGTAGAACGCGAACCACGATTCTATGCTTCTGTTGCTTATAATGGCTGTACCTGGTATTATTTGAGCCAGACTGAAAGCAAACCTGCCGATGTAAATCAACAAGTTTGGTACTACTTTGGAAGTTCCGATGGTTATCGTAATGACGGTTTCTACTTGCGTACAGGTATAGGAATCAAAAAGTTTGTTCATCCAAACGACTATCCAGGCAATTATGTTGCGAAAGCTGAAACAGCAATTCGCTATGCGGATATTCTACTGCTTTATGCTGAAGCATTGAATGAGTTGACTGGAACATACAATATACCTTCTTGGAATGAGGCGACAACCTACACTATCAGCCGTGATAAAGAACAAATGGAAAGAGGTATTCATCCGGTACGTATTCGTGCCGGGTTGCCTGACTATCCAGATGAATTTTATCTGCAGAGTGGGGTTGATGATATGCGTAAAGCATTAAAACGTGAACGTATGATAGAGTTAATGGGCGAAGGAAAACGTTACTTTGACATTCGCCGTTGGAAAGATGCGCCAGTAGAAGAATCTCTGCAAATATACGGTTGTAATGTCTTTGTTGGTGGAGCTAAGAGAGACGAATTCCATTCGGCAATTCCTGTTTACAATCTCCCGTCTACTTTCTCGGAAAAGCTATGGTTATGGCCTATCAAACATAGTGAGTTGAAACGTAATTCACGTTTAACACAGAACCCAGGATGGACATGTATGATTAATTCTAAACATAAAGACTTATATATGAAGAAAATATATACTTTGGCAGCTTTGGCTGCAATGACAATGTTGGGAACTTCCTGCAATTCGGAATGGGAAGATGAACAATATGAGCACTACATTTCTTTCAGTCACAACTGGATAGTAAGGGAGTGACGAATATATATGTACCTTATAGCCGCCATGATGCAGAAGGAAATTATGCAGAAGGAGGAGAAGGGAGGTCCAATTATCAGTTACCGATACTTGTTAGTGGTTCTACCGATAATCCAAGTAATGTCACTGTACACGTAGCACATGATGCTGATACATTGAATATTTTGAATTACGCTCGTTACGCTACACGTACAGAACTATATTATGAGGATATGGGAGCAGAAGGATTGGCATACGCTTCATATCCAGAATCTCTACAGATAAAAGCAGGAGAAAATAAAGGTTTACTGGATCTTAAATTTGATTTTCGCAACATTGATATGTCAGAAAAATGGGTACTTCCATTGCAGATTGTAGACGACGCGTCTTACAACTACGTAGCTCATCCACGTAAAGACTATGCTAAGGCGATATTGAGAATCTTCCCATTTAATGATTACTCTGGCGATTATTCTGGTACAGGAATAACCAACAAGGTGGTGACGGGATATGATGGAGATGGTAAACCGATAGAAACAGCAGAATCTATCACAAAATCGTCAATAAGAGGGTATGTGATAGATGAACAGACTATTTTTACGTATGCAGGAATAGTAGATGAGGATTATACAGACCGTAGAAAGTATAAAATCAAATTTGCTTTTAATGGTGAGACGAATGGTTCGGTTACTATTTCCTGTGATAATGCAGAAGAGATTGGATTTGAATTAAACAAGGACGTGACTCCTTCATTTCGTATTTCTTCATCAATGGATGACGCGAAGCCTTATCTGGAACACCGTTATGTAATAATTAATAATGTTGATTATTATTTCAATTATATACCAGTGGAAGGTACCATCATTCGCTATCATGTAAAAGGTACATTGACATTATCACGTGATATCAATACTCAGATTCCAGACGAAGATCAAGCAATTGAATGGTAGTTTCTATTAATCGCTAATCTAATGATTCAAGAAGAGGGTGAAGTTCAAGTTATTGAATTCACCCTCTTCTCTTATTTTGAAAAGTTATTTTAGGACTGATTGTGTGCCGTTTATTGTCAAATATCCTAAAGCAACTATTTCGTTTCTGCAACTGTAGAATACGTCACGCTCCCTAGCTTCCCGTCATTACTCAGTGTCTCAGCTTGAATAATCAATGGCGTGGAATACTGATTATTGTAACATTCGATCACTGCCTTTCCATTTTCATCCGTCTGCACAGTCGGATTCCAGTAAAGAGTTCGTCTTTTGTCTGCTTTATCCATGTATAATTCTTTATCTATATAAGCAGGAGAATAATACTCCAATGCCGGTGTATATCCCTGCATAACAGTCTGCCGGGTACCAAGAGCCGCAGTCTCGTGTTTATTCAGAACATCATGTCTGGGCAATGGAATGAGGTAGAAAATACTATATTTGTCCAGTTCCGATACATCTACATCATTGGAATTAGACATTTTGGTATTCTGGATAATTTCATCATCTACTCCTCCTGTGCCTTTACTGATGATAATAGAAGCCAAACCGTCTATTTCAGTCAGCATCATGTTTACTTCTGTTGACGATAGAATTTTGTTATCCATAATATAACAGATCGGTTTCTGGCGGTAAGTACAGTTATCATTGGAACGGTCCCAGTAAAAGAGTGGATTTAATTTTTCCATCACTTCCGGGATAGTGGTGACAACTTTGCCATTATCGCGAAGCTGATCGACAGCCTGGCGTATATCATAGTAGGCATCAATACTTTGCTCATTAATTTTAGTCGCCATATTCGTACTTTGACTGCGCCGCTTACTTTTGATTTCAACTTCGTCCAAAAGATAAAGCCCGTCTACCCGACGGATGGAATCCATATATAAAGAGTCGAATTTTTCAGCTTCCTGTTGCCAGTGGGCAATGTTGCTCCACTCCGGGTGCAACTCTCTGTAACCGTATGCACGCGTAGCAGGCGAGAAATGCCGGTCGATGAGAATAGAAGCGTCCTTATTTCGTTCTTTTCCCACTTTGCGAGTCTGGATCACAGCTTCCATTGATCCCTCGAAATCTTCCAGCGGAATGCTGAAATGTCCGTTCTCATCCGTAACGGTCTGACCGGTAATAATCTCTGCATCTCTCTTCACCATTACGCTGAGAGCTATATCCTTCAGCTTGTTTTTGAGAATCGTAGATTTGACTTGTCCATAAAGTACCAGTTGGCTTTCTGGCAACTGAAGTGGGGTGAATGGGCTGATACCGATCTGTTGTGTCATATCATATTTACGCCATCCGTGTACCATTAACAGTATATCCAGTTCCTTCTGTTTCCGGAGAGAACTCTCTGTGAAGTAGTAGCCGGGTTGATGAATGTAGCCTTTCAAGTCCGATGTAAGTAGAAGGTCGGTGAAGATATTGTTATCATATTCCATATAATCAGAGCGGACGGCGTCACGGATACTGACTGATAATTTGCCGGGTATCGGTTCTCCTATGGCGTTGTTCAACTGCAGTTCGCAGCGGATGGGAGCATAAGGAGCGTAAATCTCTTTTAAACCTTTGGGCGAGATTTGTAAAGGAGCCCGTGGAGAAGCAAAGATAAAGCGGTCGCATAAAGTATTTCCGGCACGATTGAGCAGACTGATTTGTAAGACTCCTGCCGGTAACTTGCGCGACAATACTGTAAATTGCTGAGGCTTATTTGCCTGACAGTGGATAAGCTGATAGGCATGGGGACGTCCCTGATGGCTTATAAAAACGGCTAATGTATCCTGCGGGGTCGCTGCATTACATGATACCGTCACAGAAATAGCCCCTGCATTATTGCCTACTTTCAGAATATACCCGCTTGGCAGTGCTTTAGGGAGGGTAAATTCATACTGTTTTCCTTGAAAGTTTACTTTAGCGATTGCCGGCAGAGCAGAAGGCGTATACTCAAAAGCTCCCATTCCATCGTGTAAAGTTTCAAAAGACGTGATTTCTTGCCCTTCTTTGGTATAAAGTGTGCCTGATAATTGAATATTTCCTTCATTTTTGCTTTCTGCTTTGAAAGCAACCTGCGAAGTTACCCCTTCGACTAACTGTCCTCCTTCCGGAAAGAAACGCAGACTCAGCTTCTCTCTTGTTTCTTCCGGCCTTTTCTCCATAGACGGACTCAACTCATAGGTGCTGATACTACGCTCCAACTGGTCGCTATGAGAAAGCTGATAGACAGGGAAAGTACGTGAAAAGTACTGCGGATCACTGAATGCAAGCATCCAGCGGGTGTAAGCACGTACTTCGTAATAACCGGATAGCATTGACTGGGGGAGTACAAACTGCCCGTTGCCTTCTCCTTGTGATAGTTTAATGATCTGTTTATCAGTAACGTGCCCTGCCTGATCTACCAGTTCCACATACAAAGGACGGCTGATTGAACTGAAAACTTGTTTTTCGGCAAGAGTGACATATGCTTTGAACCATATCGTGTCGCCCACATAATAGCTTGTATTATCAAAATGCAGATATGCTTTTTCACGCGGATAGTTATCGGCAAAAGTTTGAGCTTGATTCATGTACTGTTCGAATATCACTTTAGCGGGTGGATTTTCTCCACGTGCAGATATTGCTAAAAGTCCGCATACTGAGAGTAAAAATAATAACGGTTTGTTTTTCATATTAGTGCTGTCTATTTTTAGTTGTCTATTTTATTGTATGATTTTTATGTTCAGCACTTTCTCTGTGCTATTTTAGTATCATGTGAACTACTACAAAGATAGCGGTTTCGATGAATAAAGAAGGAAAAAAAACGTTCAATCTAAGAAAGAAACTGTTCATTACTCTATAAATACTAATCGGATTGCTGTTTCATGTTGATAATTCTTTTTATCAAAATTCGTTTGTACTGAATGAGAAAGGCTGCCTTATTTTTATTGTTGAATAGATTTTATCATTTTTTGAATAGAAAATGTTCGTGTTTCTATTGTTTTTTGTCGTTCTTTGTGTATCACATTAAACAAAATCTAATCAATGATAATAAATAGAATTATGAGAACACTTATTATTTTGCTTTTATGCACGAACACGAGTTTTGCGATAGCTCAGATTTCTCCCAAAGCAGTTGAGAAGAATAACCAATCTGTGAAAACTGCGGGTTTCTTTAATGATTCCGATTCTTTAAATAAGGCTATTCATCTTTCAGATGAGGCGATAGCTTTGGAGCCTTCATACAAACTGGCATATGCAAATAAGATTAAATACTTAATGGCGTTGGGACAGAAGGAGAAAGCACTGCAAACCATGTTGCAAATGGAGAAATTCTCTCCGGATGATCCTTACTATATTTTAGGTAAGGGAATGATGCTGGAAGAGAATGCTAAAAAGAGCCTGGCTATGGATGCTTACAAACAAGCTGCCTCTCTTTTCGAAAAACGCTTGAAGGAGAAACCAACTGAAGCAGACCTGATGAATTATGTATTCGTACTCTTTTTGAGGGATAACAAAAATTATTCTTTGGATGAAATCGAAAAGGAGTATCCCCAAATCTTCAGTCCAGCAATAAGACAACACACGAAAAAGTTGATAGATGAACTTAGCAATAAAAGAGAGGATGTAATTCATGAGATGCTAGGTGGTAAATGAAAACATAGGGATGACTGTTGTTTCTAGTCGTTTCCTATACGGGAAACTGCCGTTTCCGCCTGGGAATGATAAGCATTGTTGTTTAACTTCTCAGTTGTTAATATCTGACAAACAGATGGGAAAAAGATTAATGTGTTGCTATAATTTGATTTTAAAACTAATATTCATATGAAGTATTATTTTATTTTTTTGTTTCAGCTTATTGTGCTTTCTTCCTATGGGCAGAAGAATAAGGAAGCTGAGATAGATTCACTGGAATCGGAAATGATGAATTTTTTTCAAGCAACGTTGGAAAGAAATTATGGTCGAAAAGATGCTCTTGACTTATTGGTAAAGGGCTTGGAACGATATCACTTCAACTATCTGTTGGATGTAGACAAAGCTCGGCTGAAACAGATTAATGAAAAACTATATGCGGGTGGTTTACTTCATTCCTATTTTGTTGATGGAGCTATTCTGAATGATTCTTGCACGCTGTTTGTTCCGGATGGTGTTTCTCCGTCAGAATATCGTCAGTCTGATGCTTATCAACAAGCATCCAAGAATCAGCAGGAGCATGGTGGCTCTCTTAGCCTTGTTGCCGATTCACTACAATATGCGTATATGAAAGCTCAGGTTGAGTATATAATATTGCCGTTTAAGAAACGGTTGGATGGCTTCACATATTGGCAAAGAGAATTGGAACCGGCCATTCATCCGGCCTTGAAAGCGTATGTCAAAGCGGAAAATGCGACAGGAGGAGTTTCTTCGGTTATGATATTTGAGGAAATTGCCAGGAACACGGATCATTTTTGCAGTGATTTTAAAACAGATCGTGATGTGCGAATGTTCCTGACGCTTTATTTCTGGAAATATTTGTGTTATTTTGCAAATATAGATTTTTATACCAGTCAGGATAAAACTGAAGAGATTCTGAAGGGGGAGGCTGATTAGTTTGGAAATCTGATTATTAGTTTAAAACAAGAACCATTAATGTTATGAAATTGAGAATTGTACATTTGTTATTATTGCAGTCCGTAATGCTTCTTCTTTCCTGTTCCAATCAGAGCCGGAAGAATATGGATACATCGGCAGAACCAGCTGACGTACAGGCGAATGTGTCGGACAGCAGTAGAATCGAACAAGAAGCCATCGGCATGATTGAAGACTTTTATGAGGCTTATGCTGCCAGTTTCATGTCCACCGGTAAAGAAGCTCTCGCACTTGGGGATTCAATTAAGCAAAAGTTTCTGACCAAGGAGTTGATAGAGAAAGTTGATAGGCTGATAGAGGTGACAGATGCCGATCCGATCATTCGTGCGCAAGATTTAGGTGAAAATGACATGAAAACATTGTCGGTGAAACATCTGAATGATAATTGGTATGAGGTTAACTATACTTCGGCTAAAGGCAGCCAGTATGAACGTGCCGTGAGTATCCCGGTCAGAGTGGTTAACGTTGACGGACAATATCTGATTGATGATATAACTCCGGAAAACTGATCGTATCATTAAATGATATGAAAAAAGACAAACAGCATCTTTTACGCTAGGCAAAAGGGCTGTTTGTCTATATTCAACGAGGAAAAGAGTATTCGTTTTATTTCTGTTCTTTGACTTTTTCCATCAGTAGCTTCATGTAGTAGCCACCTACTACGGAACGTGCCTTGAAATTCATCATCTTTCCTGTATTCGTATCATGCCAGTCGCTGATAGGCACACGGGAAGTTGTTTCGTTCGCATAAGTATAGATCGGGTCGATGAACTTTTGGAACGTAGCATCGTCTGGAGACATACAGGCACTCCATAGTACCCAGTCGGATTTGGTATATTGTGCGCGGGAGTCCAATAGCAAACCATATTTATTTTGCTTGGTCAGATAGAAAGGAATTTCCGTATCAAATACTTTCTGCGGGAAAATGTTCATGTTAAACACTTTGTCCCATATCAGATTGTATTTCTGACTCCACGTTCCCGGTTTGTCAAATGCCAGTTTGTAGTGATCGCCGTCAAATGCCATCTTCTCCCATTCTATCGCCAGTCTTTTGGCGGTTTCGATGTATTTGTTCGCAGTTGTTTCTTTGCCCAGCATACGTGCCATTTCTCCGTATCCGGCGATTGCCATGATCGCTTTGGCGGAAAGATTGGCATTGTGTGCCAGATGTCCGGCAAAGTCATCTGTACAAAGTTGGTTTTCAGGGTCCAGACCGTTCTCAATCAGATAGTTTGCCCATGTTGATAATGTTTCCCAGTATTTGGAAGCATAGTTGGCATTGCCTTCCATCATAGAGATGGCTGTAGTTACCAGAATCATGTTTCCGGCTTCTTCGATAGGCATATCTTCACCATAAAGTTGCCCGTTGGCTATTGGATAAGTTCCTAAGTCATGAGCGGGGTAAGGCTTGTTCCAGCGTCCGCTTTCGCTGTAGTAGAAGATAGAGTTGAGCATTCCCTTCATCAGTTCCGTATTGTAAATAAGGTATAGTGGAGCGGATGGATAAGTTAGGTCTACTGTGTTGATGCAGCCGTTACTATGGTTCTCTTTGGATAAGAAAAGCAGGTTGCCTTCCTTGTCGGTAAGGAGTTTATGGGCGGTAATGGAGTGGCGGTAAGTCAATGCGAGTAGTTCGGCATATTTCCTGCCTCCGGCTTTTTCTGCATCAGCCATCAGTTGTTGGTCGAAGGCACGGCAACGTTTCATCAATGAGGGATAAGAAGCCTGCGCACGTTCGAAAGCATCAAAGATACTGACTTGACCGTTGTGTTTCCAGTATGCCATGCGGCGTTCGTAGAAATATTCGATAGAGTAGATATCGTCGTAGCCTAACATCACATATCCGCTTTTCCCTTGATTGTCTACCTTGCCTAAGTTTTCGGTATAAGCCATAGCGGGCATGTCGCTTTCGCTGCGGGTAATGAAATCCTGGGAGTTGGGCAATAGTTTGCCGTTGGTGATGAAGGCTTGCTTCATGTCATAGTAGTTACCTATGCTTAAGTCCTTGTTGGGTGCGCTGTTGCTTCCCAGATAAGCATATCCCCAGTCGATGCGTACACCGTCTCCTTTACGTTTTACGTAAGGCTGGTCGATGGTACCTGCCTTGAGGTAATCCATCCCGTTTTTGCTGACCTTTTCTGAGATGGTTGGTTGTGACGGTTCGTGTACGGCAAGTTGCGGGGTTGTTTCGATATACACTTGCACATCATGTTGTTTCTTGTCGAGTGAACGTACCCGATAGGAGATGTAGTTGATAGGAGTCGAGATAAGATCAAGATCTTCCATCAGCAGAGGTGCTGTGAATACGAGATCCAGTTCTACCGGACCGCAGGTGAATGTATAGTAGGTCTGTGTCGGCAATACATCAACAGACTTCTGGATAGCAGCTTCCTTGAAGTTGCTGAGCTGTTTGTTTTCACGGAACAGGCCGAAATCAACGTATGCTCCGCCGGTTGTGTTGTGACAGTGTGCTGCAATAATGTTTGTTCCTTTACGGAGCTTGGCTTTAGCTGATGCGGATAGTTCGATGGTAACATCGTCATTCCATGAATAGTCGGTTGCCACCAGTTTTTCTCCGTTCAGATAGAGTTCGAATACATCGTCGTGTGAATAACGTAAGTAGATAATGTCGTTTGTCAGGTCTTGATCGAGGTTGAAACTACGGCGTACCCAGATGTCTTCGGTGTTCCACTCTGTACCGATGCGTTTCATGTCTTTGGTGCCGAAAGCGGCTTTGCCCTTGGTCCATCCGGAATCATCGAACTGGGGCTGTATCCAGTTGGCTGCCGGTTGGCTCATGGTGAACTTTGCTTCCCAACGTTCGGTGTTTGTCATCGGAAGGATTGTTTCGAGATTTAGCTTGTCCTTGCCCATGAAACGATATACTTTCCCGTCTACCCGAAGCGCACCCAGTAAAGGATGGGTGGCGGCTGTCCAGTGTTCGGTGTTCCCTTCGTTCAGTTCGTTGTAGGGAGACCAGATAGCGAGATAAGTATCGGAAGTGATCAGAGGTACGGACGGCGCACGCAAAGCGATATCCTGACTCGTTTTAAACAGGTCAGTTGCCTGCACATTGCATGCGAGGCAAACTGACATGATTGTAGAGAATAGTTTATTCATTAATATGAAACTTTTATTTATTTAGCGAGTTGCAAATTTTCTGGTTGATGGCTTTGATTTTAGGCTCGTCTACTTTAATAACTTTCCGGTCGTAAGTAACCAGACCGTTCACTTCTTCTTCCACATCTGTGATTTGTGTGTATACGGCAGCCGAGAAGCCTTTCTCGATCAGTTCCAATAAATGGTCTGCGTATTTTATGTATTCATTAGTTACTTCTTCCGGCGTGTTGAACTTCACGTAGCCCCAGTTCTTGTCTGCCAGCCACAGATGTCCTTTCAGTGCCATACCTATACCGCCATATTCGCCCAGTACGGTAGCGCGTATCGGATCGTAGAGATAGAGGTTCGGTCCGGGATAGTTATGAAGGTCGAGAATATCACCGCACGTGTAGTGGTTACCTCCACTGGCAGGGTTTACCAGACGGCTGGGGTCGTATTCTTTTGTCCATTTAGTGATTTCAGGAGTCTTGAATTGTCCCCATGCTTCGTTGAAAGGTACCCATACGCCGATGCTCGGATAAGAATACAGGTAGTCGATAATTTCTTTCCATTCTTTGCGATAGTTAGCTTCTGATGCTGCGGAGCGGATGGCGTCTGCGCCATCATAGTACTTGTGCATCTGCCATTCGGCAGGACCGCGGCCACCGTTCGGCATATCTTGCCATACAATCAGTCCGAGTTGGTCGCAATAAGTATACCAGCGTGCCGGTTCTACTTTTACGTGCTTGCGTACCATGTTGTAGCCGAAGTCTTTGATCTTCTTCAAGTCATATACCAATGCTTCGTCTGTTGGCGCTGTGTATAAACCGTCCGGCCACCATCCCTGGTCGAGCGGACCAAACTGGAAATAGTCTTTGTTGTTGAGTTGCAGGCGTGTAATGCCATTCTTATCTTTATGAGTTGAGAATTTGCGGAGAGCGGTGTAACTCTTCACTTGGTCTATAGCTTTGCCGTCTTTATAAAGAGTGACTTCCATATCATAAAGTGAAGGAGATTCGGGTGTCCATAATTTAACGTCTTCCGGCATTGTTAATTCTACCGGTACGCCATTGAGCGCTGCTCCTTTGGCTACGAGATTTTTGCCGTCGAATACTTTCACTTCCACTTTGTCCGGAGAACATACGTTGGTAGCTACTTCCACTTTGACAGTCTTCTTGTCGATATCCGGAGTCGTTTTCAGATGGGCGATATGCTGGGCAGCTACCGGTTCCAGCCATACAGTCTGCCAGATACCTGTGACTGGTGTATACCAGATTCCTTCCGGTCTTTCTACTTGCTTTCCTCTCGGCTGTTCGCCACGGTCAGAGGGGTCCCACACTTTCACAACCAGCTGGTTATTGCCTTTATTCAATGCGGAAGTAATATCAAAGTAGAATGGAGTGAAGCCTCCTGTATGTTGTCCTACTTTTACGTCATTTACCCAGACGTCGGCTTTCCAGTCCACAGCTCGAAATGCAGTAGTATTTGTTTGCCTTTCCAGGCTGACGGTACATCAAAAGTACGCTGATACCATAATTCCTGATGTTCGTTAACAGTTTTGCCTACTCCTGACAGGGAAGATTCCACTGCAAACGGAACTAATATCTCTCCTTGGTAATTGCTTGGTGCCGGTTCTCCTTTTTTAGTAATTGCATAATTCCAGCTACCATTCAGATTTTTCCAATCCTGGCGTTCCATAATGGGGCGTGGGTATTCCGGTAATACGTTTTTAGGATTCAACTGCTCACCCCACGGAGTCTTTATCTTATCACCGGCGGGCTTCCATTGAGCGAATGTCGGGCTACAAAGAGCCAATGCGAATAGCACTGCTAGAAAATTCTTTTTCATGGTAATTATCTTTATATATGTTAAATAGAAGAAGTAAATCTCCTTAAAAGGAATATTGCAAAGAAAAGCCAATCAGAGAAGAATGAAGGAAATTTGCTGTTCAATAAATGATAAATGCTCGTCATTTTATAGTGAATGACAGCTTTTCATGCGATAATGGTTATTTTTTATCCTTAATTGAATAATAAGTAGCTTATATTACCGGAGATAATTATGACTTTTGGAGGGAGAACAATCGTATGTTTCCGCGGATAGTAGTAAATAAACTGAAAAACAACTATAATAAACTTTATCAATGAGAATCCTTTTTTTATTAATAGTATTGTCGGTTACTTCTGCCCTACAGTCGCAGGTAGTCATTAAAGAGAATGCTATTCAGAGTAAGTATGCTTTTCCCTTGGTTACTTCGAAAGCGAAAGCTGTAGTAGTTTATGATACTGATGACTATCTGGTGGTACATAAGACTGCGGAGCTTTTTGTTTCGGATGTCGAATCAGTGACCGGACAACAATTACGGTTGACGGACAAACTGAAAGGCGACAAAGAGATTATTATTGTGGGTACAGTTGAGAAAAATCGGCTGATCCGCCAGTTAGCTGAGAAGGGCAAGCTAGATATCTCTTCTTTGGAAGGGGCATGGGAACGATTCCTGATTCAGACGGTTTCCCGTCCATTCCCCGGAGTCAGCAAAGCGCTGGTAGTAGCGGGAAGCGACAGGCGGGGAGCTGCGTACGGACTTTTCTCTCTTTCGGAAATGATGGGAGTGTCTCCTTGGTACTGGTGGGCTGATGTTCCGGTGAAGAAACATAAGACGCTTTATGTCGATGCTCCCGCCACTCTGTCCAAGACTCCTTCGGTGAAGTACAGGGGGATTTTCTTAAATGACGAAGACTGGGGATTGAAACCTTGGGCTGCCAAGACATTCGAGAAAGAAAGAGGAAATATCGGCCCTCGTACCTATGCCAAAATATGCGAGCTGTTGCTGCGACTGAAAGCTAATCATCTGGCACCGGCCATGCACCCCGTTTCTACCGCATTTTATAAGATACCGGAAAATAAACTGGTAGCTGATACCTTTGCCATTGTTATGGGGTCCAGTCACTGCGAACCGTTATTGCTGAACACTGCCAGCGAATGGGACAGCAAGACGATGGGACCATGGGATTATAACAAGAACAAAGATAAGATCAACGAGGTATTGAGTAATCGTGTGAAGGAAAACTGTGCGTATGAAAATGTATATACGCTGGCTTTAAGAGGCCTGCATGATGCAGCTATGGGTGGTGGAGATGTGCCGATGCGGGAAAAGGTTAAAATGCTGGAAAGTGCACTGAATGCTCAGAGAGATATCATTGCCCGGCATATCGACAAACCTGTTGAAACAATCCCACAGGCATTTACGCCTTATAAGGAAGTGCTGGAAATCTATTCGAACGGACTGGAATTGCCGGATGATGTTACAATTATCTGGGCGGATGATAATTTCGGTTATATGAAACGTTTGAGTGGTCCGCAGGAACAAAAGCGTTCCGGACGTGCAGGCGTTTACTATCATATATCTTATTTGGGCGTTCCTCATAGCTATTTGTGGTATAGTACTACCCCTCCGGCATTGATGTATGAAGAACTTCGTAAGGCGTATGATACCACTGCCGATCGTGTCTGGCTGGCGAATTGCGGAGACTTGAAAGGGGCTGAAACACAAATCTCCCTTTTCCTTGATATGGCTTATGATATAGACAGCTTCAATGCGGATAATGTCGCCACTTATCCGGCACGTTGGCTGGCAAAGATGTTTGGTGAGGAGTACTACGATACATTGGAAGATATAACTTGTTCTCATATAAATTTGGCTTTTTCCAGAAAGCCGGAGTACATGGGCTGGGGATATTGGAATAACTATTGGGGAGGCGGAGAGAAACGTACGGATACGGAGTTCTCTTTTGCTAACTATAATGAAGCGGAAAGACGCTTGACTGAGTATAGCCGTATTGGGAAAAAAACGGAGGACTTGTTAGCTTCATTGGACGAAAAGAGTAAACCGGCTTTCTATCAATTATTATACTATCCGGTGAAAGGGGCCGAACTGATGAATCATATGACCATCAAAGGACAGTTTTACCGTCAGTATGTCCGTCAGCAACGTGCTGCCGCCAATCGGCTTAAGGCTCAGGTGAAGTGCTATCATGATAGTCTCGAAATCATAACCGATGGATACAACTCTCTGCTGGATGGAAAATGGAAGCACATGATGTCTTTAAAACAGAACTATGATGGTACGAGTTCCTATTTCATGATCCCATTGATGGAAGAGGAATACACACCTGTTGGCTTTCCTAAGCTGGGGCTTCAGGCAGAAAGCGAAAATTTGGATAAAGGAGGAATGAGTTTTCATACATTGCCCGCTACAGCACTTATTCACGTAAAAGTCATTGGATAGATATATATAATCAGGGGACCGGAGAGCTAAGCTGGAGTATCACGCCTTCGGAAGACTGGATACTGATCTCTCAGAAAAGTGGTAAGACGTCTGCGGAAAACCGTATCTATATTTCTGTTGACTGGGATAAGGTGCCGGCAGGAGAAAAGGTGAAAGGACAAATTGATGTAACTTCCGGCAGTCAGAAGGAGAGTGTACTGGTTTCAGTATTCAATCCGGGTCTCCTGCACGTACAGAAGTACAAGGATTGTATGTAGAGGAGAATGGTTACATTTCTATTCCGGCAGCCGACTTCCACCGGAAGTTTGAGAGTAATGATATTCGGATGAGTATCCTTCCGGGACTTGGTTTTGAGGGTCGCTCTTTGCAGTTGGGGAATCCGACAGCTCCCTTGCAAATGTATCGTGCAGGTGATGTCCCCAGGGTGGAATATGATTTCTATACATTTAATGCCGGGATTTATGATGTATATACGTATGTTTTGCCGGCATTTCCCTTGCATGCTGAGCGGGACTACAAATTGCCGGAACATACTAACTCGGATACAAAGTATAGTTCCGTATAGATGATGGTTCCATTTCTACTCCTTCTACTTCAGCTATCGAATATTCTCAAATCTGGTATGATAGCGTATTGAAGAATTGCAGAGTGAATAAGTCTACTTTGTATGTAAAGAAGCCCGGTAAGCACACTTTGCAGATACGCTGTGGTGATCCGGGCGTCGTTATTCAAAAGATTGTCATTGACTTGGGAGGAATGAAGCGTTCTTATCTCGGCCCTCAGAGTACAATCTGTAATTAGTTCTGTTTTTTATGAATAGGGGAACCGGATGGCCTTGCCATTGGTTCCTCTTCTTTTTGAGGGGTTCCCAGCACGGGCATTCCGTCTTTGTTCCAGTCTATCTTCTGTAAACGGGGAGAACGGGAATCGGATGCGCCAGGAGCGTCATTCGGTATCTGGCGGGCATGATATAGCATATACCATTCTTTCCCATCCGGAGACGGAGTGAAAGATATTCCGCCGGGACCGTATACATTGTTTTCAGGGTCTTGTTGTAGTACCGGAACCGGAGACTTCTTCCAGGAAGCCGGATTGAGTAAGTTAGCTTTTGCGTCTGCAGTCAGTAATCCGACACAATAATAAGGAGTCCAGCTACCACTGGCTGAATAGAAGATGCATGCTTTGTCTTTATTCTTTGATTCAAAATATTGGGGTGCTTCGTTTACATGTATCGGATAGGCTGTTTTGCTGCCATCCGGATTTACCCATTGGCATTCCCATTCATATTCAGGTTTGGAGATGAGAATCCTGTCAGAAGACAGTGTCCATGGATTCTCCATAGTAGCGATGTAGATACATTGGGTTTCACTGTCTATCCTTCGTTTTTGCCAGCCGCACCATATCATATAGCGTTGGCCATCATGTTCAAAGGTGCTGGCATGGATTGCCCAGTTGTTGTCTTTATCTGTCTGTATGCGTCCTTTCATCACAAATGTTCCTTCCATGGGGTTGGCGGCTTCATTCTCGACAACATAAATCTGGTGATTATCCATATTGCCGTCGTCTGCGGCAAAGTAAATATACCATTTGTTATTTATACGATGAATTTCGGGTGCCCACAGATGATAGGAGTTGCTGGGGTCGGTGGGTATCCATACATCTTTTTGAGTAGCATGTGAGAGGTCTGTTATATCATCGGTTTCCCAAAGTATGACTCTGTTTTCTGAGCCCTGTGTATAATAATATTTGCCTTCATGAAAAATAGCCCATGGCTCTGCTCCACGTTCAAGTAACGGGTTCGTATAGGTATTTCCTGCGGCTACAGTTTCTTTCTCTGTTGTAGCCTTCTTATGCTGGCAAGAGACACCGATTAATAAGATAATGGATAATAAAAACAATCTGCTTCTCATGGTACTTCTCATTTGATAATGACAATGCAAAGTAAGCATAAAATATTGATAAATCATGCAAATGGAAGTAGAATGGTCAGTTTTTGTTGTTAAATGAACTGTAATTTCTGAAACTTTTCTTTGTTTTTTCTCATCTTTGCGAAGTGAACTTTTAAATAAATAATATATGAAACTTAGACATCTTTTTCTTTTCTGTGTAATTTGCTGTTCTGTATCTATATCTGCCCAAAACAAAAGTAAGCTTCCGAAAACGAGTGGTAATCCTATTTTCCCTGGTTGGTATGCCGATCCGGAAGGGATTGTGTTTGGAGACGAATACTGGATTTATCCTACCTATTCTGCCGCTTATGATGATCAGATATTCATGGATGCTTTCTCATCAAAAGATTTGGTAAACTGGACCAAGCATCCGAAAGTACTTTCCAAAGAAAATATCAGCTGGCTCAGACGTGCATTGTGGGCCCCGGCAGTAATCCATGCTAATGATAAATATTATTTCTTCTTCGGAGCCAATGATATCCAAAATAATAATGAGTTAGGCGGAATTGGAGTTGCTGTAGCAGACAATCCTGCAGGACCTTTTAAAGATGCGTTGGGAAAACCGTTGATTGATAAGATTGTAAATGGTGCTCAGCCGATTGATCAGTTTGTATTTAAGGATGATGATGGACAATATTATATGTATTATGGTGGTTGGGGACATTGTAATATGGTGAAGATGGCACCGGATTTATTGAGTATTGTACCTTTTGAGGATGGTACTATCTATAAGGAAGTGACTCCCCAAAATTATGTGGAAGGGCCGTTTATGCTGAAACATAATGGAAAATATTATTTTATGTGGTCGGAAGGTGGCTGGGGAGGTCCGGATTATAGTGTAGCCTATGCCATTGCGGATTCACCGTTCGGTCCGTTTGAAAGAGTCGGAAAAATTCTGCAGCAAGATACTAATATAGCAACCGGTGCTGGTCATCATTCGGTAGTTAAAGGTCCCGGATCAGATGAATGGTATATCATTTATCACCGTCGTCCGTTGGGCGAAACTGCAGCGAACAGCCGTGCAACTTGTATAGACCGTATGTATTTTAATAAAGACGGAAAAATAGAGCCTGTCCGTATGACTTTTGAAGGAGTAGGAGCTAGCCCTTTGGCAACCCCTGTTCGCGCTAAAACATATGCTAATCCTGTAATAAACTTTAGTTTGCCCGATCCTACTATTATAAAAGGAGACGATGAATATTACTATCTATACGCAACTGAAAGTATTAAAAATGTACCTATTCATCGATCAAGAGACTTGGTAAACTGGTATTATGTAGGTACTGCTTTTACAGATGCTACCCGTCCAAACTTCGAACCTAAAGGGAGAATATGGGCACCGGATATTAATAAAATCGGTGATAAATACGTAATGTATTATTCTATGTCCACTTGGGGAGGTGAGTGGACATGTGGTATTGGTATTGCTACTGCTGATAAGCCGGAAGGACCATTTACTGATTTGGGTAAGTTATTCCGGAGCAATGAAATCAATATACAGAATTGCATTGATCCTTTTTATATTGAAGATAATGGAAAGAAATACCTTTTTTGGGGGAGCTTCCACGGAATATATGGTACGGAACTGACAGATGATGGTCTCTCTTTGAAGAAAGGTGCTCCAATAGAGCAAATAGCCGGTACTGCTTATGAAGGTACGTATATTCATAAACGGGGTGGCTATTATTATTTGTTTGCTTCCATCGGTCGTTGCTGTGAAGGCTTGAAGAGCACATATACTACAGTCGTGGGGCGTTCGAAAAATCTGTTCGGCCCTTATGTTGACAAGAAAGGGCGTTCAATGTCGGATAATCATCATGAGATATTGATTCAGAAGAATAAAGCATTTGTCGGTCCGGGGCATAATTCAGAACTAGTGACAGATAAGAAAGGAAACGATTGGATGTTCTATCATGCGGTAAGTGTTGCTAATCCCGAGGGTCGTGTATTGATGATGGATCGTGTACAGTGGAAAGGTGGCTGGCCATTTGTGAAAGGCGCTGAACCTTCTTTGGAGGCTGTCGCTCCAAAATTCTGATCAGAATGATAATCTAAAATATACGGAGATATTGTATATAAATTCCCCTTATCCGGTACGCCGGGTAAGGGGAATTTATATATATACGCTGTTATCTGATACTTTAAAAGGGCGTTTTGGTCTGTATTTGTTCTTTATTGAATAGAGATTATCGTTCTTTTTCGTCTATTTCTGCAATCTTTGTAACAGGAAAAATATTAAAACTTATCAACTATCATGAAAAGCAAAATTCTTTTGGCGGTAGCTTTACTGCTGGCGATATCAACTACTACTGTATGGGCGGCTGATAGCTCAGAAAAAACGAACCAGAAGACAGGGTCTTACACCAATGAAGATGTATGGGCGGCATACGAAGGATTTAATAATACGCTGCTCGACCCGGATAAATATATCTATAAGACAACTTCATCCTATGAACAGGCGGTAGACCGTGGTCATGGCGCAGCGGCTATCTGGTGCCAGCCTATTTACTGGGATATGTCAATGAACGCCTATAAACTGGCGAAGGCTCAGAAAGATAAAAAGAAAAGAGCCTATTACAAAGAGCTCTGCGAAAAGATATTCGCTGGAAATAAAGCCCAATATTGTCACTTTGATTTCGATAATAATAATGAAAATACCGGATGGTTTATCTATGATGATATCATGTGGTGGACGATCTCTTTGGCACGTGCATACGAACTGTTTGGTGTGGATGAATATCTGAAACTGTCTGAAGAGAGCTTCAGCCGTGTATGGTACGGTTCTAAAAAAGTAGGCGATACAGGATCATATGACAAAGAGAACGGAGGGATGTTCTGGCAATGGCAGCCGATCCATAATCCCAAGCCGAACAGACCGGGGGACGGAAAGATGGCTTGTATCAATTTCCCTACCGTGGTAGCAGCACTTACACTGTACAATAATGTTCCGAAGAAGAGAAAAGAATCAACCGAAGAATCACCCAAGTATCAGACAAGAGAACAGTATTTGGCTAAAGGTAAAGAGATTTATGAATGGGGAGTAGAAAACCTGTTGGACAAGAAGACGGGACGGATAGCTGATAGTCGTCATGGCAATGGTAATCCAGCCTGGAAAGCGCATGTATATAATCAAGCTACCTTTATCGGTGCTTCCGTATTGCTTTACAAGGCGACTAAAGAAAAAAGCTACCTGGATAATGCAATCCTTGCAGCAGACTATACAGTCAATGAAATGTCTGCGAAGCATAACCTGCTGCCCTTTGAAAGAGGAATCGAGCAAGGTATCTATACGGCTATTTTTGCAGAATACATAGCTATGCTGGTATACGATTGCGGACAAACACAATATATCCCGTTCCTGAAACGTAATATCGAGTCCGGTTGGGCAAACAGGGATAAGACACGTAATGTATGTGGCGGAGAATATGAGAAAGCATTACCGGCCGGTGCTGAGATAGACAGCTACTCGGCTTCCGGTATACCGGCATTGATGCTTCTGTTTCCGGCAGAAAAATAATCCGAAGAGAAACGGGGCAACGACCAGATATAAAAATGAAAATACACCTGAATATCATGAACAATAAACATTTACTGATTGCTCTCGGCTTGCTTCTTGCCTGCAATCATGCTACTTATGCGCAAAAAGGAAAAAGCAAAGAAGCAAAGACCACGTTTCAGACTTCTGAACCCTGGAAACCCGAAACAGACGTACGTGCTGATGCCACGATGGTATATGGTACACTGGATAAGCCCGGAGTAACTTTTGAACAACGCATTCAGTCATGGAGAGACAAAGGTTATCTGACGGAATTTATGACCGGAGTTGCCTGGGGAGACTACAAGGACTACTTTCTGGGGAAGTGGGATGGAGTAGACGGGCATCTGAAAGAAGGACAGCGCGACCGTAATGGAAATGAAATAGCTCATGGCCATCTGATCCCTTATATCGTACCTACCGAAAGTTTTATCCGCTATATGCAGGAAACACAGATCAAACGGGTGATTGACGCTGGGATAACATCCATATATCTGGAAGAACCGGAGTTCTGGATGCGTGGCGGATATAGCGAAGCTTTTAAATCCGAATGGCAGAAATATTATAATTTCCCCTGGCGAGCTCAGCACGAATCTCCCGAAAACACATACCTTTCCAACAAACTGAAATATCATCTGTACTATAATGCGCTGGATAAGATATTCACTTATGCCAAAGAATACGGAAAATCGAAAGGACTGGACATCAAATGTTATGTGCCGACGCATTCTTTGATTAATTATACTTCCTGGCAGATTGTAAGTCCGGAAGCCAGCCTGGCTTCATTGGATTGTGTAGACGGCTACATTGCCCAGGTATGGACAGGGACTGCCCGCGAACCGAATTTCTATAACGGCGTGCAGAAAGAACGTGTATTCGAGAATGCGTTTCTGGAATACGGGTGTATGAAGTCGATGACTGCACCGCTGAACCGGAAAATGTATTTCCTGACAGACCCGATCGAAGACCGTGCGAAAGACTGGCTGGACTTAAAATCAATTATCAGGCCACTTTTGCAGCACAGTTGATGTATCCTATGGTAGATACCTACGAAGTAATGCCTTGGCCGGACCGTATCTATCAGGGACTGTACCGGATAGCGGGAACGGATCAGAAAGAACGCATTCCCCGTTCTTACTCCACCCAGATGCAGACAATGATTAATACGCTGAATGATATCCGTACTTCCGATAAAAAGATTACAGGTACACAGGGCATCGGCGTACTGATGGCAAACTCACTAATGTTTCAACGTTTTCCTAATCATAACGGTTACGATGATCCGCAATTTTCCAGTTTCTACGGACAAACTTTGCCTCTGTTGAAGCGTGGTATTCCGGTAGAGCTGGTACACATGGAAAATACTCCTTTCAAAGAAACATTCAAAGGACTCCACATACTTGTCATGTCTTATTCAAACATGAAACCGATGAAACCGGAATATCACAACTATCTGGCTGATTGGGTGAAAAAGGGCGGAATACTTATTTATTGTGGAGAAGATATCGACCCTTATCAAACGGTACTGGAATGGTGGAATACAGAAGGAAATGAATATAAAGCGCCTTCGGAACACCTGTTCGAGAAGATGAATCTGTCCCGTAATCCGGGTGAAGGAACTTACCGCTATGGTAAAGGAACGGTGATTGTGATGCGTGAAGACCCCAAACATTTTGTATTGAAAGCCGGAAACGATCAGAAGTATTTTGAAACGATCGCATCCGCTTATCAGAAAAAGCAAGGGATAGAGATAGAAACCAAGAACAGCTTCATTGTAGAACGTGGTCCATATACCATTGCTGCTGTCATGGACGAAAGCGTTTCCAAAGAGCCACTGACGTTATCTGGATTATATATCGACCTGTTCGACAAAGACCTGCCGGTACTGACTTCCAAACAAATCCAACCGGGTGAACAGGGGTATCTTTATGATCTGAATAAAGTATCCAATAAAATAAAAGCAAAAGTACTCTGTGGAGCTTCTCGTATCTATGATGAGAAAGTCAGTAAACAAAGTTACTCTTTTGTAGCCAAAAGCCCGATAAATACAACGAATGTATCAAGAGTCCTCTTGCCTCGTAAACCAGAGAAAATACGTGTGAATGGAAAAGAGGAACAACCGGAATGGGACGAATCATCAAAAACTCTTCTGTTGAGTTTCGAGAACGATCCTGCCGGTGTGAATGTGTCAATAGAATGGTAAATAGATAAAATAAAACAGGTAATTAAATTATGAAACAACAACTGATGACGCTGTTGCTGGGAGCAGCCTCTGTATTTTGTAGCTGTGAGACCCAGCTGGAACAGCATGTGAAGAGCGAGTTGCGTGCTCCGGCTTATCCGCTGGTGAGCATAGACCCGTATACCAGTGCATGGTCTTTCACGGACAACTTATACGACGGCTCGGTCAAACATTGGAGCGGTAAAGATTTCCCTTTAATCGGTGTAGCTAAAGTCGACGGACAGACTTACCGCTTTATGGGAACGGAGGAACTGGAATTGAGACCTCTGGTGAAAACTTCGGAACAAGGTAACTGGACAGGAAAATATACAATTCAGCAACCTGCCGACGGATGGCAGAATGTCGGCTTCAATGACGCTGCCTGGAAAGAAGGTGAAGGTGCCTTCGGAACCATGGAGAACGAACATGTAGCCAAGACCCAGTGGGGTGAGGAATTTATCTGGGTACGCCGTGTCGCTGATATTCAGGAAGACCTGACAGGTAAGAATGTGTATCTGGAATATTCTCATGATGATGATGTGATTATCTATATCAACGGAATAAAGGTTGTAGACACAGGAAACGCTTGTAAGAAGCACGTACAGGTGAAGTTATCGGAAGAAGTGGTAGCGTCCCTGAAACAGGGAGAAAACCTGATTGCCGCTTATTGTCACAACCGTGGAGCGAATGGCTTGTTGGATTTTGGTTTGCTGGTAGAATTGGATAATAACCGTTACTTCAATCAGACTGCACAGCAGACTTCTGCCGATGTTCAACCTATGCAGACTTATTATAACTTCACTTGCGGTCCGGTAGACTTGAATTTGACATTTACGGCACCCCTATTTATGGATAACCTGGACTTGATGACACGTCCTGTCAACTATATTTCTTATGAAGTCATTTCTAACGACGGACAGGCGCACCAAGTTGAACTCTATTTTGAAGCTGCTCCTCAATGGGCACTCGATCTGCCTCATCAGGAATCCGTAGCCGACAGCTTTACTGACGGTGATCTGTTGTTCCTGCGCACCGGAAGCCGTAATCAGGACATCCTGAAAAAGAAAGGTGACGATGTACGTATTGACTGGGGACACTTCTACCTGGCTGCTGAAAAAGAGAACAGCACTTATGCTATCGGTGACGGAAAGAAACTCCGCCAAAGTTTTACAGAGAATAAGCTGGAAGCTCCTACCACCAATGGTTATGACAAACTCGCTTTAGTGCGCTCACTGGGTGAAACAAAGAAAGCGAACGGACACCTGCTGATCGGTTACGATGATATTTACTCTATCCAGTACTTTGGTGAAAACCTCCGTCCTTACTGGAATCGTACAGGCAGTGAAACAATCGTATCGCAATTCCAGAAAGCAGAACAGGAATACAAGACTCAAATGCAGAATTGTGCAGCTTTCGATAATAAACTGATGACAGAGGCAGAAGCAGTCGGTGGTCGCAAGTATGCCGAACTTTGCGCTCTGGCTTATCGTCAGGCATTAGCTGCCCATAAACTGGTACAAGCTCCGAATGGTGACCTGGTATTCCTTTCCAAAGAGAATTTAGTAATGGTTCCATCGGAACAGTCGACCTGACTTATCCG
>ERZ860009.307-NODE-307-length-24436-cov-2.270785_pt1 | contig 24436 bp, 19 predicted proteins | sample MGYA00510114_ERZ860009 | MGnify/ENA primary metagenome ERZ860009 (study PRJEB30046, sample SAMN00715177) | human gut metagenome | study: EMG produced TPA metagenomics assembly of the A metagenome-wide association study of gut microbiota in type 2... | reverse complement strand
AGCAATAGACTTCGACTTTTTTCTCGTCATGGCAACTGCCCTCTATTCGTCTTTTGAAGATGGATAGAGGGCTGTTTATATATGCCAAATGATAAGAACAAACATATTTGCATATATTCGCACTTCACTTTATCTTCTTATTTATATTTCAAATTGAAAAAATGCAGAAACATTGAATAATACTACATCACGATCTCACACTCTTTGTTTCATCACAAACCCCTCAAAGAAATCGTCGCGGTAACTATTACCGAAGCTATTTCATACGATTTTATGAATATATCATTATTATCAAATGATTCGATGTGACCGGTATTGACAATATATGATTTATTCACCCGCAAAAAAGTAGATTTAGGCAATAAGTCGAATATGGCTTTCAAACTCATACGGGTGATAATACGTTGATCGCTAAGTTGGATTATAACGTAATCTTTCAATCCTTCAATGAAGAGAATATCGGAGAAGTTGACTTTAAAATACCGGCGTTCTGCTTTCACAAAAAAATAGTCGGCAGTAACCACTGTTTCGATGGCTTCTTTCTCTTCTTTCAGTAACAAAGAATGGTAAGACAAAGCCTTATCCACAGCTTTTTGAAAACGCTCCGCTTCAACAGGCTTAATCAAATAATCTATCGCATCCACTTCGTAACTGTCCAGTGCATACTCTGTGTAGGCTGTGGTAAAAATGACCAGTGTTTTCTTTGAAATCGTACGTGCAAACTCAATTCCTGTAATCCCTGGCATCTGAATGTCAAGAAAAACCAAATCAGTCACATGTTGCTCCATGAAATCGGAAGCAGTGGACGCACTATTAAAACTCCCGATTAATTGAAGGTTACTCGATTCTTCTATCAATAGCTTCATGGCTTCACGTGCCAATGGTTCATCGTCTACAATAATACAATTCATAATGTTATACTTAAAATTACAGTATACTTATTTTCATTCTCTATCTGCTTCAGCTCATACCGACCGGGATACAACAGCCCCAATCTGCGTTGAATATTCACAAGTCCTATCCCTCCGACTTTACCTTTACTAACGGCAACTTCCGGTGTGGAATTCTCGCATCGAAACTCTAATCTATCATTATCAACTTTAAACGAAACGTGCACATACGAAGGATGCTCGCTGTCAAAACTATGCTTTACCGCATTCTCCACAAAAGGAATAAACAATAACGGCTGAATCCAAATGGAATCTGTCTCTCCATGTTCCTCCATCGTAAACTGAAAATTATCACGGCGGATCTTTTCCAGATTCAGATAATCATTTAAGAAACGGATATCCGATGCTAACGAGACTCTTTCTCGCGAACTGTCATTTATCTGATAGCGCAATAAATCCTCTAATTTGAAAAGTACTTTGGATGCTTCTTCCGGATTTCTCTTTATCAGGACATTGGCATTATTCAGCATATTAAAAAGAAAATGCGGATTAATCTGATTTTTAAGAAACTTCAGTTCCGACTGTAAAGTCGTGGATTCCAGTTCATCAATACGCAGGTTGTAGCGTAGCCAATGCATGAACAATGAAATAGCCGCAGAGCCTGCCATGACAAAGCCAATGGTCAGTATGCCCGAAAAAGCATTGATAAAAGTGGCAAAGCCATTGGGATCTTTTCCGGGCAGAATCACTTCAAAAAGCAAACCTTGGGTAACTGAAAGAAAAGTAATGACTGTTATATTTGTAATGACTGCCATCAACACATAACTACCCCAACGATTCTTCAACAGGAAATAAGGAACCAATACATACAGGTTTATATATATCACCATATTCATAGAAGCAAAATATGCCAGACATCCGCCCAGTCGCCTCCCAAAGGAGACTGTTTGTAAAGGCTCATACCAAAGGACGTTGATTGTTATCAAAACAACAACCAATTGCAGCAGCAAATGCCTGTATATCCGATAACGGGGACTCAATAGAAATGCAGTGACACTTTTATCATTCATGTTTCTATCAGTGGTATTTTTATTGAAGTCATTACCATGATTGGTATCCATACTCATGACTCACCTCCTTTCAGTTCCAGCCATATACTGCCGACAGCCAATGACAATCTGTAACGGCTTCCATACAAAATATCCAATCTTTGTCTGATTCTTTCCAGCCCTTTATCGGACGACAAGAGATTTACTTCAGGACAAGCGCAAGCGAAAATAATCGTACCCTTTTCCGCTTTCAAATGAGTTTTCAATGAAACAGGAGGCTGTATCTGTTGCTCGTCTATTGCTTTGACTATATATTGTACAAAAGGGATGAAAAGCAAAGGTGGTACCAACATTCTATTCACTTCGCCTTCGGAAGTAAATTCATAGTAAAATTGTGGTCGGGAGGTCTGTTCCAATGTCAGGTAATTAGTAAGAAATGTAATTTCGCTACTAAGCAAGACTTTGGCCCTATTGCAGTCATACAACTGATAGCGGAGAAGTTGGCTTAACTTCATCAACATCTTTGAGGCTGTTTCCGGCTCACTCAACGTTAATTCTCCCGATTGGTGCAATGTTTTAAAAAGAAGTTCAGGGCTGATCTGTTCTTTTAACCGTTCCACTTCAGAAACGACATGGGCTTTCTCCATTTGTGAAACACGCCGGTTGTTAATCATCCACTCTTTCAGAAGAACTGTCATCGTACCTCCTATCATACACAGCGTAGATAACATAAAAGAAGAAATATAGTCCACTACCATGTGCATCGAAAAATAAGAACCTCGCGCATGGAGTTCCGGCCAATAGGAATATGCCATGTATTCTATTGACATCTGTATCAACAGAGCTACGATCATCGCAGCAGAAAGCAATGACAAATAGGTCAGATAATGTCTCTTCAACAAATATTTCGGAAAGAGTTGGAAAAGATTCAAGTAGATAACCGCTACATAAGTGAGCAGGTAAAGAAAGGTAAATGTGTAAATCCATCCGCCCAATATATCCTTATAATCCAAAAAGATAATAAAGACCTGATTGAAAGAGATCGTCCCCAGCACCAGGATAAGTACCAAATACCGCATCCATCGTAAGTCCGGACTAACGAGAAATCGATATAAAAAGGTAGATTCACTACCTGTTGCAAGTGTTTCAGTTGTCATACGCTTTATTGGGGACGAAGATAAAACATTTTTCCGGTTAGACTCTATACCGTATCTCTAAAATTCAAGTTTATAACTCACATTCGTCAATATCGTAGAATTGTCGCTGACATCTATTTTTCCAGTTTTCACATTATATTCATGACCGTAATGTTCTTTAGCACCCGTAAAATTAAGTCCTTTCACTGCAAATTCATGTGATACTTTTCTCTTGTTGATACGATAACTGACAGTATAATTACCAATCAACATAGGAGAATATTGTTTTGAGAAAGCTTTCGTTTCGTCATATTGCACTTCTTTATCCGGATGATTCATCGTTGCCTCCAAGTCAATCGGAGAATATCGATCACCACCTTGCAAGGTTGTTTCAGGTTGACACTAAGTATGTTCTGTTTATTTCTTCCCAACATCCATTCTTTACCGATGAGTCCGTTTATCACATAATTACGGTTAAACTTCGTGTTATACCACACACCGTCCCCACCCCGGTAACGGGAATCAAACCAAGAACCCGAAATCATATAATAAAGTCCTTTCTCCAAAAAACGTTCGAAGGTAATGTCTATTCCCACATTGCGTCCTCTTCCTTTATTGACCAACGCATCTTCCACATAAAAATCAGAACGGTTAAGTACGGAGTAAGAACTATCCGCCATTACTGGGACATCATGCAAAAACTGGATATATGGTTCTATCTTCAGATTCATGCTATCAGAAATCTTGTAACCGAATGATAACATAATGTGCTGTGCTTTTGTAAAATCAAGATCTTTATTGACGGATTGATTGCCTGTACTTTTCGTTTTAACAAAATATACATCCATCTTTTCCATGCGACTGTACATTCCATAAGCCAACGCAAAGGTTGCTTTTGGAGTAGCTTGCCACTTCAGGCCAACCCGTGGTTCTACAGACCATTTATTGTTCAGAGTCAGAAGCTGTCCATAGATTCCGGCATTAAGGGTCCAACGCTCTGTTAATCCCACCGATGAACTATTGTAGGCTGAAATCAGACTTGTATTACCTTTTCCTTGAGATACAATTTCCAGTGGTTCGGCTTCATAAGGAGCAATGGAAAGATCCATTTTGTAGAACATATTGGTATAGGTGAATCCTGTCTTGTTCGTAAAACGGTTACTGAATTTACGATTAAAGGTAGTGGTAAATATCAGGTTGGTATATTTTGAATCAAGATCCATATAAGGAGTAGACTCCATCGAATGGTTGAACAAGGTTGCTCCTCCGTCGAGTTGCGAATAGGTAGCGGCTATCGTGGTCTTCAATGATGCGTCATTATTAAAGAAATAACGATGGCTGACACCTCCGGCTGCCATATATTGCTTGTCTCTTGATTCACTGCGGTCGCCCCAATAATCCCATTTCTCTGTGTTCTTTTCAAAATCACTGGTGAACTTATCAATCAGGCTCGTTCCCCAAACAGAGAATGTTCCGGCTTTCCGTGTCGGAAAGTTGAGTTTGAGGTTCAGGTCCTGATAATCCATCGTTCCTCCTTCAAGATTCAGAAGGCCGGTTGTAGAATAACGGTAATTGAAAATATACGATGCTTTATGTTTCTTGCTCAAAGGGCCTTCGGAAGCGACATCGATTCCCATAATTCCCACCTGAATGGTATTTTCGTTCTTTTGGTTGTTGCCGTTACGCAATTTCATGTCAAAAACTCCGGATACGGCATTTCCATATTCGGCAGGAAATGCTCCTGTGAAAAAATCAGAGTTTCCAAGCACTTGTGAACTTAGAGAGGAAAGGATTCCTCCACCCAACGTAGCGATGTCCGCAAAATGATTCGGATTAGGAATTTCGACATCCTCCAGTCTCCATTGTAACAGATGTGGGGCATTGCCATGAAAGAAATTCCATTGGAAGAAACGCTGGGAGCTACTCCGGCAAAAGCGGAAACCAAACGTGCGGGATCATCAAATCCACCTGCATAACGGCTCGCTTCTTCTACACTCAACATACGTGCTCCGGTAGTAGCCATCTTATTCATTGCTTCTTCCTTGTTCGTCCGCGCACGAATTATCACTTCGTTTAATTCGTTCACGCTTTCTTTCAAAGGTATTTCCAAATATATTTCCTTGGCGGAGGTCACCAGTATTTCTCTGAAAATGCCCGGTTCATATCCCATAAACGCAGCTTCTACGGTATGTCGGCCGACAGGAACCTGCGGTATACTGAAACGACCAAGACTGTCTGTTATCGTACCCGCCCCCTCTTTTTCAGATAGCTTTACTGTTGCATACGGTATCGGAAACTTCGAGTCTCCATCTATAACAATTCCACGGATGGTCTGCACCGGACGTCCTTTCCGTCCTGTTGTCTGGCTGAATACTGTTACAGACACAAATAAAGCGGTCAATAATAGGATCCATCCGCCATAACGATATATTTTCCGGGAAAGTTCTTCACTTAGAACTTTTTCAAAAGTTTTGAGCACTGTCCCACACTCATCTAAAGAGACGCCCGACTGAATAGATATTTTCTCTAATAATCTAGTTTTATTCATCTTCATGATTTTATTCCGTTTTAATTTCTTCACGAAGATAAGGCATAGATCAGCACTAATTTTTCAAATGAGACGAACGCGTCCCATTTGTAGACTAAATGCAAAATTAGCAAGATGAAAAATAAAAGAAAAGAAGAATATCGCTTTTAAAGGATATATAACCCATTCTAAAGGTGGTGTGACTTTCATTAAAGTCCTTTGGTAATTACAGGCAACCCAAATAAGCCCTTTTGCAAAGTCAGAATCTTCGGCCGACCTGTCTTTATCTTATTATAAGTAGAAGGAGATACATGCAATGTTTCTACATTCCCATTTTCAAAAGCTACCTGCAAATAATATTCTTTACGAACGCCATCCGACACATAACGATGTCTGCCGACTCTACGGGTTTTCTTGTGTGTTTCCACATATTTTTTCTGTACCATGACTTTCTCTTCATGCGTGGAAGCAGAATCGGCGAACCAGTAATTCCCCCCAAGAAACAAAACACAACTGATAGCACCGACACAAACCAAATGGCAACAACAATTAATTACTTTATTATCCATTGTTGTCAGCCAAATCCATCCTTTATAGAAAGGAATTGTTGCTATCACTATTATAAGTGCCACTCCAACAGGTATCCACCAGGCAGCCAATGTATCTTCGTATACTACATAGGCAACTCCACATGAAATCATAATCACGAGAATCATCAGGATACGAAGTGTATTAATAAATATAATTTTCATGATATTGTAATATATGTCTGCAAATATACAGAATTGGCCAAATAAATAAGACAACTCCACCATTAAATAATAAATGAATGAGATATTATCAAAAAAACTACAATCTAAATAATTATCAGACTGTAGTTTTATTAATTTATGCTTAAAGGCAAATTCTATCATCGGCATCCACAAAGTAGCCCTAAAAGTATTCCTATTCTTTTATAAAAGAAAGAGTTTGATTTATATGCCTGGAGGATGTTCCTAGAAAAATTGTATATTGTCCAGTATTTGTTTTCCAACTATGTGTCTGATCATCCCAAAAAGCTAAATCCTTGGAAGTTATTATAAACTCAAGGATTCGATTTTCCCCAGGTTTCAAGGATACTTTCTCAAATCTTTTTAGTTCTTTTTCGGGACGTAATACACTTGGCTGGTTCTCTTTGATATATAATTGTACCACCTCAGCTCCTTCACACTTACCTGTATTCGTAAGAGTAACAGAACATTTTATAGTCTGTTTATCATTCATCTTGTTAGATGATAATCGTGGTTTTGTCAAAGCAAATGTTGTATAGGATAGTCCATATCCAAAAGGATAAAGCGGTTCTATCTTCTTTGTATCATACCACCTATATCCAACTAATACATCTTCCTTATAATTAACATCATACACATTAATAAGATGCTCATTTTTAAGCTCATTATAGAGTGATGCCCCTTGTGGCAAATATCCCCATGCCGGTGAATCTTTAAATGACCTTTCTATAGTCATCGGTAATTTTCCTGATGGATTTACTTTTCCGATAATAATATCAGTAAGTGCTTCAAATCCAGATTGTCCTCCATACCAACCATAAATCAAAGCTGCTAATTGTTCGTTCCATGCTGACATATCAATCGCAGACCCAGTATTGATAATAGCAATAGTGTTAGGATTATTTTTAGTGATATAGCGCATAAATGATTCGTCTTCCCTAGGTAAAGCAAACGGACGTTCTACGGCTTCTTTATCCCGTGTACCCATACTCAATAAAACAACATCAGCCTCTTTTATCTCTGCCACAGTAGGCTTTTCAATATAATATACAGTTCGCCCAAAGACTTTCTGCAAAGCATCAATCAGACTTACATTATTATACCCTATCACTTCTGCCGCACCATAGCCACGAGGTATTTCATATACAAATTTACCGGTTAATAATATTTTTCTATTTTTTGTAGGATCAAGCGGTAAAATTTCATTCCTGTTTTTAAGTAATACCACACCTTCTTCTGCAACTCGCCTCGCAGTCTGCTCATGTTCAGGATATTTACTTAACAAAGTCGTGTCATACTTAGGCCTGCTATAAAATCCCATGGCAACACAAGTAGCCAAAGTGGGCCGTATCATATCGTCTAAATCCTTCTCTGTTATTTTCTTTTCATGATATAAATCCAATACTGATACTCCAAAATTATATGAACCCGGCATTTCCAGATTTTGACCTGATTTAATAACCTTTTCCAAATCCCACACAGAATTCCAGTCACTCATAACCAACCATTTAAATCCCAGCTTTTCTCTAAGAATCTTCTTTATTACATACGAACTTTGTCCTGCCCATTCGCCATCGATCTGATTATAAGAAGTCATTACAGACATAGCTCCTGCATCTATCCCAGCTTTAAAACCCGGCAAATAGATTTCATTCATAGCACGTTCTCCGATAATGGAATTACTCCGTTTACGATAAAATTCAGTATTATTCCCGTAGAAATGCTTTAAACATGCCGCTGTACCCGTACTTTGAAGTCCGGTCACATATTGACTGACCATTTGAGATACCAAATAGGGATCTTCTCCAAAATATTCAAAATTTCTGGCACATTGAGACTGTCGATAGATATTTAATCCGGGACCTAACAAAACCTCAATTCCTCCAGCTCTACATTCTTCTCCAATAGCTTTAGCATATTGGTAAGATAACTCCGGTGAAAATGTTGAGGCTAGCAAAATGGGAGAAGGAAAAGCTGTTGAACGTTCCAGTTGCTTTACAACGTTAGGATCAGGCAAATTATTCCGGATATTAACCCCTTGTGTCGCATCCGACAAATAAACAGGAAGTATTCCTTTTTCTTCAAAACCTTTGATAAAAAACTTATTATAGCCCCTAACCATGAGCGCTTTTTCCTCAATTGTCAGCTTCTTTAATAATTCATCCGCCTTCTTGTATGCTTCACTTGTCTCCATTACCTGTTGTGCATATAAACCAATGCAATTTACAAGCATGAAAATCAATAGAAAAAGTTTTTTCATATTCTGATATTAATTGAATGTGGAACTTCTCTTTTACTGATTAAAAGAGAAGTTCCACAATTAGTTTTTAGTTATTGTATAAATCTTGTATTTCTTCTTCTGACAATATTCTGTTATACAAAATAAAATCATCCAGATAACCATTCAAGAAGTTCTCAGGTGCAAATTCTCCATTAGTAAATCGATAGTTACAACCAATATAGTATGGCCAATTATCTACCACCTTGTCAACAACCCCTTTCTTTTCAATAACTTTCTGCCCATCTATATACAAATAACTATCTCTTTTTCCATCCACTTTCTTATAAATACATACATAGTGATGCCACTCACCGTCATCCATTCGTTTACCTTCATATTCAGCCCAGTTTCCTGCTTTTCCCTTGTATTCTACACAGAAAACAACAGTTTTACCACTGGTATCAAGTCTAAACCAACTTTGTCTGGGCACAGGATCGGTATAAGTAGCACCAGGTCCCACACCTTGATGAAAGACTGCATTCTTAGCTGTCATATTTGAAACCTTCACCCAAAATGCAACTGTAAATTCACTATCCGTATAATGATTCTTCAATCCTTCTTCAGGAATAGACAAAATTGAATAATTTTGCTTGTCGCCTTGGAAGTGTGCTGCAAATCGACATTCAGCACTTTCTCCGGAAAAGCGCGCCTGAGAAGTATATCCACGGGACCCAGCCCCTGCCGTAAGTTCCTCAGGATTCAATTGATTTGGACCTGCATCTTTATTATCACCATCGAATGGCAAATACAATACTAACTTTTCTGCAGAAACAACATATACATAACCTTCTTTCTCTTTCGTAGAGCTATTTACTGAGTTTTTAGCTTTCAACGTCACTTTGTATTTTCCTGGATTATTATATTGCACTACAGGATTTTGTTCTACAGAACTGGCTGGAGTACCTCCTTCAAATGTCCATTCCCATTCTTCAACCGTTCCTAATGTCTTATCCAAGAAGTTAATATATCCCCCGGCATAAGTATTCCGGCATTGTGCACCAAAATCAGCGGCAATCGCATTTTTATCAATAACAGTAATATAATCCTCTCTTACTTTGTCCGAAGACGCTTTGGGATTCTTAGCTGTCAATTTAATAGTATAGATTCCCGGAGAAAGTGTCATTTGTGGATTTTGTTCTGTTGAAGTGATAACTGCTCCACCTTCTTTAGGTGTGAAACTCCATAACCACTCATTCGGATAGCCTTTGGACAAATCTTTAAAAGAAATAACATCTTCATTTGTAGCAGTAGTTTTATCTGCAGAGAAGTCAACAGTTATCTGCGACGGATAGTTAACAGTAATATATTGTTCCTTCACCATTTCGTTTGCTTCTTCTCCGCGTCCGACAGACAAGGTAACCGAATAAACTCCAGGCTTATTATATACAACATTAGGACTAAATAAGATTGAGGTTTCTGGTTCTCCACCTTCGAACCGCCAATTCCATTTAGAAGGTTCACCAGTAGATATGTCTTTGAAAGTAATACTTTCTCCGATTGTGACTTCCTGAAGATCTGATTCGAAAGCAGCTTGCAAGGACTGCAAATCATCTTCAGAACAAGCCAATAACAATATCACAACAATACACTGTAATAAATATATAGTTTTTCTTTTCATATCAGTAATGTATTAAATTCATTGTATTGATTTTATGCTAACAACTTTAAATGCCAGCCCATCCGTATATCGTTTTTCTCCTCCCTCATAGATAATAGCAATCTGTGAATCAGAGAGCTCAACTATATCAGAGTAACCAGAGTTACCTTCATAAACTGTATATTGTCCCTTCCAGTTTTTCCCATTATCCGTACTTTTTTTGATAGTCATATTAATACGTTCCGTAGCGGAAGCAGCATTCGAAAGAAAAACAGCTCCTCCTATTGATAATATACTACCCTGACACTTACAGTCTATTTGATCAATGCTAATTTGAGGTGAAGACCAAGTAAGTCCTCCATCTATGCTAGTACAACTTTTCCGATAAAAGCCTTCATCTGCTCTCATATTCAACATTAACGTTCCCTCTCCTATCTCGGCTACAGAACATTCTCCAACACCACCGACAGGAGTAGGTTCTCCTGGTTTCCATGTTTTTCCGTAATCATCAGAATAAATGATATGAGAATAACTCGTGACCTTTCCACTCTCCCGAGTTGTAAAATAGTTTGGAGCAACTAATCTTCCTTTATGTATTCCCTTTTGAATCTGAATACCATGGCACGGACCGGTAGCATACCAATCCCATTTTTCTTTTTTTACAGAAGAAGTTATTTCAACTGGTTGCGCCCAAGTAATGCCGTCATCATCAGAATATGTATAGTACGGACGTCGGCTGTCTTCTCCGGTACCATTGGTTATTGCCCCCCATTTATCAGTCTGGAAATTCCAAGTCATAAGCAGATGTATTCTACCTCTGTCGTCAACAATAGGCACGGGATTTCCACAAGTGTTTTGTCCATCATTCCATATCGTAATCTGTTTACTCCATGTTTTTCCATTATCCGACGAACGTTTGACTACAAGATCTATATCTCCGCTATCTCCATTACTTCGAGCTTTTCTAGCTTCAGCAAAAGCTAATAAAGTATTGCTTTTACTTTTAACAATAGCAGGTATTCGATAGAGTTCAAAACCATCCGTCCCTTGATTATAAATATAGTTGAATTCGGACGAAGGCACTTCTTCTTCCGGTGGAACAGGAGTTGGGTTTCCTTGTGTCTCATCATCTTTTTGACAAGCCTGTGTAAACATACTTGTAAAAAGAAATACGCATGTAATAATCTTATAGGTTTTCATATCCTTGAGTTTGTTTTAAATTAGGATTGATATTTATATCGCTCAATGGGATTGCAAGATATAATGGAATGATAATATTATCATCGACTTTTTTCTTTAAGTTCGGGACCTCCTGATAAACATCAATCGTTCCACCATAATGAAATCTAAGAAGATCGGGCCATCTTTTTCTCTCAAGATATAACTCTCTTGCACGCTCGTTCAGAATTTCTTTCTCCACTGCTATTTTATTGGTACTTCCATTATAAGTTCCAATCTTGGCACGGTCTCTGACTCTATTCAGTTCAATAATAGCCTGTGGTGTTTGATTTAACGCCGCATAGGCTTCTGCTTTAAATAAATACATCTCTGCAAGCCGATATATAACTATATCTGAGTCATAGGTGCGATCTCCTTCTGTTTTTGTTCCCTTCATCTTATTATCAAAAGTCCCTATTTCATTTCCGTCCGCATCCTTTGCAGTGATATAAGAGTCTTTGGTTCTGATATCTGCCGGATTTGCATTAAAAAGACCTATCAAAAACGGACTTGGTGCATAAGTGCTGCGAGCTCCTCCTTTAGCATAAGGAATTTCATCCTTATTGACCGCCTTTTCTACAAAAACATCTCTTGGTTTCAGACTCTGACTATACTGAGCTTCCTTTTCATAAATTTCGAAATGGATAGTCCATATCACTTCTTTCCCATATTTAGTTCCATAAATATCTGCAAAGTTATCTTCCAGTGAAAGTCCTTTACTTGCCAAATCCGCATAAGTTATGACATCTTTCAAATCTTGTTCCGATCCATTCATCACTTTTGCTTTCCATAGCAAAATATCGGCTTTCAATGCATAGCATGCCGGCTTCGATGCCCTTCCTTTTCCATTTGCATAACTTTCTTCCGGAAAAAGATCAATTGCCGTATTTACATCACTTAGAGCACGTGCCAAAACTTCCTCCGCGGGTTCTCTTGCTAACTTAGGCTTATTTGAACTTTCTGTCGGTTCCAGTTCCAAAGGGGCATCCCCCCATATCCGGGCAATACAGAAATACATATACCCTCTGATACAATACGCCTCTGCCAATAATCTGTTTTTATCAGCCTCTACACCAAAATCTATTCCGGGAGTATACTTCAGTAACATATTACAATGTTGTATTACAGAGTAATAGCTTGACCAGCTATAACCATTTTGCGATGTGAGGTTTTGCGCCCATAAATTAGAAGGGCCACCTTCCAGCCCTGTTGTAAAGGCATCTCCTCTGTCTTCAAAATGAAGAGTAGAATTCGATGTATCGCGCAATTTGGTATAAATACCGATCATATAACTTTCTACATCGCCTTTTGTATTCCAGTATCCATCTCCGGTAATGCTTGAAACAGTATCTACATCCAGTAAGTTACACGAATGTAACAAGAATAAAGAAATGCCTAATAGTATTGATTTAAATTGTTTCATAATTATGAGTCTTATTTAATTAGAAATTAATTTTTACTCCCATGTTATATTGTCTGGGTCTCGGATAAATACCATAGTCAACACCAGTATATATTTCAGGGAACATGCCATCATATTTTTTTATATAACCAATATTATACGCTCCTGCAAAAACTTCCACGGCACTGAGTCTCATCTTTCTAATCCAAGATAATGGCAACATATAACTTAAAGACACTTCCCTGAATGCCAGGTAATCTCCCTTGCTAAAATACAAGCTATTATTAGTACTACCACTTGCAGAGCTTCCGATCTGATTATCCCATCTCATATGATTTCTATATTGATAATCATAGTCACTCTGAACAGTATATTTAGGATATTTGCTTCCATCATTCGCACTCTGCCAAGAATTGGTCATTGCCTCTTTGATGGCATTATTATTATTACGTGAGCTACCCATTATCTGTCCTTTGAAGCCATTGTCTATTACATGCCCCATAGCCCAGTCCATAACGATTCGCACGGTTAGTCCTTTGTATTTCAATGTATTAATAATTCCTCCGACTTTATCGGGACGAACATATCCCATGAAAATCATGTCTTTAGAGTCCAATTGTCCATCATTATTTACATCTTCAAATATTGCATCTCCCGCATGTTTCTTTCTTCCTTGTGCGTTCGGGTCATTAGGTGCCTTGGCCGCTTCTTCTTCAGTCTGATATGTTCCCAAGTAATGAAAAGCCCATCTTCCGCCAAATCTCTCACCTTCGGCAATACCACCCACTTTTTTTGTCCCTCCAGTTGCAGGATCATAAACAAAGTTTCCTCCTACACGATGCTTTTCTTCTCCATTATCCGGTAAGTCTACTACCACTCCTTTGTTATAAGCAAATGTCAACCCTAAATCCCATGAAAAATCTTTAGTTTGAATAGGAGTAGCATTCAACTCAATCTCTACTCCTGAGTTTCTAACAGATCCATAGTTACTCTTAATGGAACTAAATCCGGTAGAACTCCATAAAGGTTCATCATACAATCTGTCAAATGTCAGTTTGTTGTAATAGTCGATTAACAGTCCTAATCTATTATTGAAAAAGCCCAAATCAACCCCGATGTCATAGGATTCTGTTGTTTCCCAGCGCAACTGCGAATTTTTCAATGTTGTATTTAATATACCGACAGAGCCCTGATAGTTGGTATCTGTAATCTTATATTCTCCTCTCGAATTAGCCACACTCAAATTGTTGTTACCTGTGCGCCCCCAACTAGCACGCCATTTCCAACGACTAACGATAGCTTCCAATGGTTTATAGAAGTTTTCCCGATGCATATTCCACCCAGCAGATACTCCCGGGAAAAATCCCCATTTATTATCTTCCGCAAATCGCGAAGAACCATCGGCACGCATACTAATAGAGAAAAGATATTTGCCATTATAATCATAATTTACACGTCCGAAATAACTCAAAGTGGCTTCCATTGTTTTAGTTGAACTTGCCCGCTGAGTACTATCTGCCGTTGCATTTAATGTCGGAATTAAATCTATGGAAGAACCACTGCCACTTGCAGAAAGCCTATAACTATAATCATGAGTATAGCTGGCACCTGCTACGACTCCAATATTATGATCTTTCACTTTCTTATCATACGAGAGCACTAAATCTCCCTGCAAATGCCTGTCAAAATTATGTTTGGCAGAAGCCGGACGAATTGTATTTCCGGTTGTTTCATTATCTGCCTGAAAATAATTTTCTATACCTTCCGTACCGAAATAATAGGCTGTAGGCTTTAATATCAAGCCAGGCAGAATATTCCAAATTGCACCTAATTGGAAAGTTGTCCTATATACATTGGTATCATCATAGTTAGTCTTATAATAAATTTCATGCAATCTGCTTCTGAAAGAAGAAATTCCTTCACCCGGAGCCGGAGTTCCATCTTCATAATACAAGCGGTAAGTTGGTGGAGTCAATATGCTTCGTGATATGGTATTAACTGTATTTCCACCTCCTACAGCATCTCTCACCTGCAAACTAGCTTTAGTAGACAGACTCCATGCTTCACTCAATTTATAGTTTCCATTAAACAAAACGCTGTAATTCTTATAATTCGTACCTCGAAGAATACCATCCTGATTCAAATATCTTAATCCTACATAATAGTTAATAGCTTCCGTCCCTCCACTAATGCTCAAATCTATTTCATGCTTCTGCCCAGTTGTAAAGGTGGCTTTCTGAAAGTCATTATCCTGAAAAATAAGTTGTTTACCTGTAACAGGATCTGCCATTGTCTGCCATCCTTCGTTTTCCAACAAGTTACTGACGTAACCTTGACCATACTTTTGAAGATAAACATCCAAAAACTCAAGCGTATTCTTTGAATTTCTAGGATTTCCGGTTGACATACCAAATGAACCGCTCAAAAATTTAGCCTGATCTTCTTTTCCATTATAAGTTAAGTCTGCCTGATTAAATTTGGCAATATTCGAACGAGATAATGTTATATAATCCCGTGCATTCAACAATGGGATTCGCTGAGGTTGTTGTTCCACTCCGTATGTGTATCGCAGACTTACAACAGGCTTCCCTTTCTGACCGGATTTAGTCTTGACAAGAATAATACCATTGGCTGCTCTGGAACCATAGATAGCGGTAGAAGCAGCATCTTTCAAGACCTCTATAGATTCTATGTCTGCCGGATTCATATCTGATATATTTCTAAAACCTTGTGATATTATACCATCAATAATTATTAAAGGCGTGTCACTTTCCGGCGAAGTTGAACTTCCTCCACGAATAAATAATTGAGGATCAGCTCCAGGCTGCCCACTAGAAATCTGTAAAGACAGACCAGGCACTTTTCCTTGTAACTGTAATAATGGATTCTGTCCGGGTGTCTTCTGGAATTCCTCCTTATTTATCTTAGAAATAGAATTGGTTATTAATGCCCTTGATTGTTTTCCATAGCCTATAGCTACAACTTCATCAAGCAATACAGAACTCTCTTTCAAAACAATAACAATATTTCTACGCCCTTTGACTGCAATTTCTTTTGTTTCCATTCCTACAAAAGAAACAATAAGAGTAGCGTCAGGAGAAACCATTATTGAGAATTCACCGGACGCATTGGTAATGGTACCTTTATCTATTCCTTTTACAGAAATTGAAACTCCGGGCAATTCTACCCCAGTTTGATCCTGTACTATACCAGAGACTTTAATTTCTTTAGAACTGATATCATCTGCTTGAATATTTAGGGAAATAAATAAAAAAGCAAATAACACCGATAATATTTTATTCGTATGCTTTATTGAGTTTTTCATAAAATATAAAATTAAAATTTGAAAATTAATCTTTCATATCAATTGTTTTAGGTCGCAGACAAGTGACCAGAATAACCAGCATAGCCAGTACCAATATAGCAAGCAGTGCAAAATCACGTCCCAGGTGTCCGGCATCCATTGATTCGCCTAAAAGGCTCGTAATAGCAGCTCCGGCAAATACACCACACATATTCATAATACCATAAGCGGTTGCCCTGTAACGTGCAGATACAAACTGACAAAGAATAGGCATATTATTTGCATCAAACATACCAAAACCTATTCCGAATAACACCGCTCCCATGACCAATGCAAAAATAGAATGACCATATCCGATAAACAGCAGGGAAGGTATGATAAGCCCCAAACCCAACGCACCAGTATAAACTCTTCCACGTACATTTTTTAATACCCATTGATCCGAGATGTATCCACCTGCCAATACTCCGAAGAGTGAAGATAAGGCTATAGAAATGGTAGACATAGGACCTGCTACTGAAATATCAATAGACAAGCTATCAGAAAAAAGAGTTGGTAACCAATTCTTTGCCGCCCATCCCGGAGTACCCGGCACACAGAAATAAAATAAGATAACCCAGAAGAAGACATTAGAGAATAACATTCCCAAGCTCTTCAATACCGGAATCTTTTTCATCTTCTGATTCTCCGAGACATTTCCTCTCTCTTTATCACGTAGGAAAAATGCCAGAATAATACCATAACCTACACCTATAATGCCAAACCAATGAAACGTGGTATGCCAGGAATAGATTGCTGCAAAAGTAGCTCCGAACCCACCGATAGCCTGTCCTACATATAATCCCGTCATATGTATTCCCACAGCCAGCGAACGAGTTTTATCTTTGTGAAAATCAGCAATCAGAGACAAAGCAGCAGGTAAATACAGTGCTTCACTAACTCCCATAATCCCACGCAACCAATAGAGTTGATTGAAAGTGGTGGCATAGCCCATCAGATAAGTAACTCCCGACCATACACACAGACTACCTACAATCAACCATTTACGGTTCACACGGTCACCGATGATACCCGACAAAGGACTCATCAGTCCATATACCCACAGAAAGACAGCCATCAGACGACCAAAATTGGCAGCCGATTCCAATTCCCGGACATCCTCCATCATCGGAATTCGCATAGTGGAAAGCATTTGCCTGTCCATATAATTCAGCAAAGCAACACCCCACAATAGTCCGACTACTACCCAGGGATATATATTTGAAGTTTTATTACTCATGCCTGTTTACTTTAAAATCTCCGTTAAATCGATTTTGATAAAAGCTAAATCCGACTGACTGCTCTCATATAATATGCCTATTGAATTTTCATCTATGGACGTAATGCAGGAATATCCGGCACTGCGATATTGGTCGAAAAAAATCCAATGTTCCTTCGGCCAGGTCATTCCATCATCAAAACTCACTTTCAAAGTCAGTTTATCCCTTTTCCCATAATCATTCGGATTTACAAAGAGAAGCATGCTTTTCTTTTTTCCTTCTTCTATATATTCATGTCGGTGCAGGCTTGCCATACAGGTAGGTTCCACCAATGCCTTTCTTGAAGTAGGATGTTCCTTCCAACTCGCTCCCAAATCGGTAGTCGTACAAATTCTCCGGCCGTTCACCTCTTTATGTCCTCTGTTCCGGTTGTCGCGCATGTTCAACATCAAGGCGCCATCATTCAATTGTACGACACTACATTCCGTTACATCCTGATATGCAGAGTTGCTGGTCACCCACGTCTTTCCGTGATCTTTACTATACGTAATATTTGAGAAAGGAAGTCCCTTTTCATCACGTCCTTGTGTGGGAAATACCAACGTGCCATCCTTCAACGTAATCCCTTGTCCCGGTGCCGGTGCAAACAGCCACCATTCAGGATGCTTCGTCTTTGCGGTTATATTATCCGGAAAACTCCAGCTAAGACCGTCATCCGTACTTTTCGCTATCATAAACTGGCAGGTTTCTTTTAGTCCTGTTCCGGGTTGGGAGCCTTTTCCTTTCCATTGGTGTGTCCAGACCGTGCTACTTTCATTCAATCCTTCTATCCACTTGCCATCTTTATCCAGCAGGCCACACATCCACAATCCGGCTACATAAATGTCACCTGTATTTTTATCGACTAGAATACAAGCATCGCTCACTCCATTGTATTTCTGCGGCAAGCCGCCCCATTCTCCCATATCTAATACAGTCTGAACAGGTTGCCAGGTCAATCCCTGATCCGTACTCCGATGAAGAGCAATGTCTATATTTCCTTGCAAATCACGAGAGTAATCATAACGGGCATCAAAAATGGCTAACAAAGTTCCTTGATTGCTGGTAGCCAATCCCGGAATACGTGACGAAACACACCCATCCTGTCCTTTCTGCCGTACCGCTACTCCTACCCGCAAAGGTTTACTTCCTTTTTCCGAGATTTTCAGATTGCCTTTAGTCGTTTTAATCCGGTTACAGTTAAGCTGAATACGGTGATCCAATGAAACCGTATCTTTCAACGTCACGGCTACCCAAAAAGACAAAGAATCCTGATTTACCTGCACTTTATCAGTAAATGATATTTTACGTGCAGCGGGAAGTGATTTATATAGCAAACGGGATGTATCTATCAGTCCATTTTCTTGTGTACCATATATAGCAACAGAAACAACATCTGCCACATCCGTACTCCCTAATAAATCTAAATCTATTTGCTGAATGGCGTAAGGTTGATTGTCTGCCCTGATTAGAGTAACCTTTAATACAGGACTTGCCGGTTTCTTCACCAACACAGGAATTACCGGTCGTTCCAGCACCCATTCTATTTCTTTACCCAAAGACGTGGCTGGCAATACCAATAATAAAATCATTGAAAATATAATTAATATTTCCCTTCTTACTTTCATAGTATTTTTATTTTAGGTAATTTTGAACGCATTTAACTAGATTTGAGGGGAATGACAGAAAGTAAAATAGCTAAACCCCAGCAATATACTTTTACTGTCATCTCCTCTTTTTATATCTAAAAATCGAAGAAATTTATTGCATCCAAATCACCTTTTAATTTGTCATACTCCTCAACTGAAAAAGGTTTTATCGGTAAACGACAACTGCCGCAATCAATACCTATTAATTTCATGATAGCTTTACCTCCACGTACACCTCCGCCATATTTAATGATAACTTCCACTGTACGTATAGATTTCATTTGCCAGGCACGTGCTGTTTCCACATCATTTTGCTTCATTGATTCAAAAATGGCATGGTAAACATTCGGAATATAATTATATGTACTTCCTACGCCTGCCACAGCTCCCATTGATAAACCTGCAATCAAAATCTCGTCAAAGCCATGCAGAACTTCAAACTTATGCTGCTCCAAATCGATGCAAGCCCCCATCTCCATCAGGTTATTATGAGTAAATTTAGTACCTACCAAGTTTGGTATTTTCTTCTTACCCTCTACCAAAAATCTATCTACCGGCAAATTAACCCCTGTGATTGACGGCATATTATAATAATAGAAAGGTAGTTCACTGGCAGACCTGCAAACCGGAGCAAAAAAATCGATCAACTCATCTACCGTTCCCGGCTTGAAAAAAGACGGAGCTATTGAAGCAATGGCATCGGCTCCTGCTTTTTCCGCATGACATGCCAGTTCCATAGCACTCCGCTGACAGTTTGAACCTACATGGGCAATCACTTTGAACCGCTTACCAGCCGAAGCAACCCATTTTTCAAGAATTAATTTACGTTCATCAATCGTCAGCGAAGAGAATTCACCGGTCGTACCGCACACAAACACCCCTTTAATAGGAGTTGATGCGATCCAATCAGCATATTTTTCAATAACAGATAAATTTACATCCCCATTTTCATCCATTGGGGTGAAGGTGGCCGCAACCATCCCTTCCAGTCTTTCATAATTGTTCATAATGCATTTAATTAGATTTGATATTTCATTTTATTTCTAGAAACTTCCCTTTAGAATAAATGGCGTCCGTATTCCCGGCTGTACCTCACCACTTACGATGAATACCTGATTTCCGACAGAAACAACATTTGTAGTAACCGGAATGCGATAAGGACATTCGAGCGAATCTACCAGAGAATTCGTACTTGTACTGACTAATCGTAACTTACGGCTGAATCCCGGATGCTCGGAAGATGTAGGAAGAATCTCTTCCACTCCCCCAAATAGCAGAATCTTATCCTCCCCGTATGGTATACCAGTCCCCGCCATTACAGGAAAAGAACCGATCATTTTACTCCATTTTCCAACGCCTGGCTCAAATACGTACCCCTCCGTATGTTCTACCATCGCCTCATCCGGAGCATAACTTCTTCCGCTGAAAAGATAAAATCGTTCCCCTTGAGCCACACCTACTGCATAGGAAAGAGAAGGACCATTCCAATCCGGCATTTCTTGCCATCCTCTTTCTTTATGCATCAAATCAAGCATGTAAAAATGATGAGTCGACTGTTCATTTACCATAGTCTCTTGCCCCCCAGCAATATAAATACAGTTATCACCCATTGCTCCCGTTGCATTCGCCAACGGAACCGGCAAAGATGGATAACTGACAGAGTCTATCACAAATGAATCTTCTTCTTTCTTTATCAGGAAAACGTTATCACTACACTGCGTACGATCACACCCTCCAATACACAACAATCCTTCCGGCAGACTTATTGAAACTCCATAAGCAAGCGGGCGATCGAGAAAATCATCATAAACAGTCCATTTTCCCGTTTGTAAATCATAGCTATATAAAGTAGACCACCAAGTTTTCGTTCCTCCTTCCCAAGGATACTTGTCAGGAAAGTTAGCTCCGCCCAGCACAAGCAACTTTCCTTCCACTATCCCGGAATATGCACCTGCTAATCCGACGTTCTCCGGCATGCCGGCGCATCCTGGAAGCAGCAATGAGTTTTCCCATTGCACCTCTATCCTCTTTTCCTTTTTTCTCAAACAAGATGTATTCATAAACAATATTATTAAGGATAAACATAAAATGATGAAATGTAGTCTTTTCATATCCCTTCTACCTTTTCACTACTTTCTTTTTCTGCCATCAACTCCTGACTCCGATTGACCTTGAAAATCTTATAAACCTCAAAATGTCTTTCGATGGCATCCCGGTATCCTTTTTCATCCCCTTTTTTTATAAAATCCAGCAAATCAGCATGAGTAGCTATTTTACCACTTTTACTCATTTCTATATTTATAGGTTTCAAATAATCTTTGAATTTTTCTTTCACATAGACAAGTATAGGGTGAATGATTTCCTGAAATTCGGATATTATTTTATTTCCAGTGATTTTATATAGTTTCGTATGAAAAGCCGATTCACTGATTAATGCGTATTCATTATTCTCAAAAACAATTCCCATTTTCACTATCTCGCTTAATTCTTCGATGTCTTTAGGAGTTATCTTACGGAAAATATCGCTTGATATTCCTATTTCAAGTGCAATTCTGAAATCTAACAGATCTAAAATAGTTTCTTCACTCAAAACACGAGGATCTATCACTCTTTTCATCCCTCCTAAAATAGAAGGTTCGGTCAGAACCATTCCTTTGCGAGGACGTGCATGAATCAGCCCCATCATTTTCAAACGACTCAATGCTTCTCTGACAACACTCCTTGCAACTCCTAATTCTGCAGCCAGATTATTCTCATTGGGAATTGAATCTCCACGCCTTAAGTCATTCTTTTTAAAGTAAGTAAGCAGACTGTCTTCCACCTGATCGATTAATGTTGTTTGATTAATTTCTATCTTCATATTATTAGAATTTTATGATTTGTATTATTTGTCTGACAAATAATACAAATGCAATATTAAGGGATTTTTTTTAGAATACAATAATATTAGTATAGAAAAACACTCACTTATGCTGAAAAACATAATTTTCGGCACAGGACAAGAAACGTTCACTTGTTCAACACATTAGAAGATTATTCCCAAACATTGCATCAATTACTTGTCCGCCTCACATAAAACAAATACCTTTACTGCATAATTTTCATTATCCCCTTACAACAAAACAATTATTTTCTTATAGGAAAACAAATAGTTTTTTATAACAGGACAATAGACACCCTATAACAGGACGAGCAAAATTATACTAAGCAGTTTCATAAAAGCTACAGTAAAAAACAATAAAGAATACAGAGAATATATTTAATTATCAGAATAATGGCATATTACGACTTTAAGAAGAAACCGGCTCTCACTACAAAAGAGGGAGAAAAGGATGTGTTGTACCCCAGCATTGTATTTAACGGCACTATCAACACCAAACAACTATTGAAACAACTCGTTGCCCGCACCGGATACAAGCCGGGAGTGGTAGAAGGTACACTGATGGAACTTGTAGACCTCGTGGGAGAATACATAGGACAAGGCTACCGGGTAGAAGTAGGTGAGTTCGGTTATTTTTCCGGAAAGATAAAATCCCGACTGGTGAAAGATAAAAAAGACCTGCGTTCACCTTCCATTCAATTCAACGGAGTGAATTTCCTTGCTTCCAAAACATTCAAGAAGAAAGCAACGGGTAAACTGGAACGGGCTCAAAAACTATTTTTCCAAGCTTCAAGCCAACTGGATGACGAAGAACTGAAAAGAAGACTACTTGAACACGTCAACCGATATGGATTCATCACACGCACCACATATACCGAACTGACCGGACGACTGAAAAATAAAGCATTAGAGGATTTAAAGCGGTTTGCCAAAGAAGGCATAATCTGTAAAGTGGGACGTGGGAATCAAATGCTTTTTGTGAAAAACCAAGAGGATAGTCAAACAGAGCAGAATATATAACATAAAAAAAGGCTATCTATCCCAGACAGCCAATCTTTGTTAACCTTAAATCTAATACTATGAAAAACACATTACAAAGATACGAGCTTTTCGGTTATCTCCAAATTTTCAGGTCAAAGCAGCGTATCTTATAACATGGTTTAATAGAAACAACCAATCCGTTAACATTTAACATAAATCAATTGGATATTAACGAATATCCGCTCAATGAAACCAAACTGTTTTCATTTCGTTATCTCACCATAAAACAAACCTTTCCTATACCTTAATTGTTCATTATATAAACGAATTTCACATGATATGAGCACCAAAGAACAATACTGGAAATATTCCCTCATCGTCATCATCCTATTTATGGGGATCATCATCTTCCGACAAATCACTCCATTCCTGGGAGGATTATTGGGAGCACTCACTATTTATATTCTTGTACGCGGACAGATGAGATATCTGGTAGAAAAACGAAAGCTAAAACGTAGCCTAAGTGCTTTACTGATTACCGCAGAAACTATTTTTGTCTTCCTTATTCCTTTGGGACTGACCGTCTGGATGGTAGTAAATAAACTACAAGATATCAATCTGGACCCACAAACGTATATCGCACCGATCCAACAAGTAGCCGAATTTATCAAAGAGAAAACAGGATATGATGTATTAGGAAAAGATACATTGACATTCATTGTCTCCATACTTCCCCGTATCGGACAAATCATAATGGAGAGTATCAGCAGTCTCGCCATCAACCTGTTCGTCATGATCTTTGTACTTTATTTCATGTTGATCGGAGGAAAAAAAATGGAAGCATACGTCAACGATATTCTGCCATTTAACGAGACCAATACTCAAGAAGTAATCCACGAAATCAATATGATTGTTCGTTCCAATGCCATCGGTATTCCCTTGCTGGCTATCATTCAGGGAGGAGTAGCCACGATAGGTTATCTTCTTTTCGGAGCACCCAACATCTTATTATTAGGATTCCTGACCTGCTTTGCAACCATTATTCCGATGGTGGGCACTGCATTGGTATGGTTTCCCGTAGCCGCTTATCTGGCTATAAGCGGAGACTGGTTCAACGCCATCGGGATTGCCGCATACGGAGCCATCGTCGTATCACAGTCAGATAACCTGATTCGGTTTATTCTTCAAAAGAAAATGGCAGATACTCATCCACTTATCACTATTTTCGGGGTAGTCATCGGTCTTCCGTTATTTGGGTTTATGGGAGTGATCTTCGGTCCGTTGTTGCTTGCGTTATTCTTCCTTTTTGTAGATATGTTTAAAAAAGAATATCTGGACTTACGAAATAACCTCCCGTCGAGATGACGGAACTACCGAAAAATTGTGTACTTTTGCCGTTGTAAAAACGACACTAAAATTTGATGGAAACATTTACATTCAATACTGTCGAACT
>ERZ860009.306-NODE-306-length-24455-cov-1.572377_pt1 | contig 24455 bp, 32 predicted proteins | sample MGYA00510114_ERZ860009 | MGnify/ENA primary metagenome ERZ860009 (study PRJEB30046, sample SAMN00715177) | human gut metagenome | study: EMG produced TPA metagenomics assembly of the A metagenome-wide association study of gut microbiota in type 2... | reverse complement strand
GGCGTGGTAAAGAGGCCCGCCGCCGCAGTTAAGCATCTGGAAGTCATCTCCGCCTTTGTTGCTAGTGCGGCAAAGAATGAAAGCGCCTTTGTCCGGATACTCGAGGTAAGGTTCGACAGAGTCAAAACCCATGTATGGAGAAAGCGTGACGCAGTCGGCGCCGAAACGCTCGAAGGCTTCCTTCGCATAATGCTTGGCCGTTGAACCGATGTCCCCGCGCTTCGCATCAAGAATGACGGGAACTTCCGGATATTCACTGTGAATTCGGGCAATCAGCTCTTTAAGCTGATCTTCGGCCCCGGAAGATGCAAAGTAAGCAATCTGCGGTTTAAAAGCACAGACCAAGTCTCCGGTCGATTGAACGATGTCCCAGCAGAAGTCCAGGATGGCGTACTTGCTGCCTTCAAACTGCTTAGGAAAACGTTTGGGATCGGGATCTAAGCCGACGCAAAGTAATGATTGGTTGACATCCCAGCAGTGCTGAAGCATATCGGTAAATTTCATAGCTTTCTCCAAACGTTCGAATTGTGTTTGAGCACGGATTTTAGCAATCCGGCCGCTGAAAATAATGAAAACGTCCGTCGCTTACTTAGCAGGCGGACGTTTTTCAATAACTCACAAGAAGTTAGAAGTGTTCCTACACCAGCGGAGTTCCGGTACCTTCCGTCTTAGCCGGCCTCTTGAGAAACAGATAGAGCACGAGCGGTAAGCAGATAAAGCCGGACATTCCGATGATGAACTTATAAGAGAAGTACGCAGTCATTGCGCCACCGACAATCGGTCCCATCACGGCACCCAGCTGCTGGGCTAGATAAGACAGTCCAAAGACACGTCCCTTGTCATTGGCATTCGTGGAAACTGTCAGCACCGCGTTGATGGCCGGGAAAATGCCGGCAAAGGCTAAGCCGCCGACAAAACGCCAAATCGTGAACCACTCAAGCGAATTCGGAAAAACCTGCACAATACCGAACAGTCCGGCACCGAGCAAAGACAGATAAAGTACGGGTCGATAGCCCCAGTTCTGACCCAAAATGCCCCAAATCGGAGAGGCTAAGACGCCCGAAATACCCGTCACTGAAAACACAATGCCGGAAATCAAGACGATTCGCTCCATCGAACCCTGCAGCTCAGCCACGTAAAGCGGCATGATCGGCTGCTGCATCAAAATGGTCAGCTGCACCACGCCGGCACAAATCAGCATGCGCTTAACTGCCGGAATCTTGCATAAAGAGAAGTCCCAAATCTTGACGGGTTTTGCATTCGGGGCGGGCTTCCTCGGTTCCTCTTTAACGAAAAAGAGCAAAGCTAACGTGATCAGGAACAAAGCGGCGGCCGCGATAAAGAACGCCATGCGCATACCGAATTGATCCGCCAGCAGGCCGCCGAACAACGGCCCGAGCACGCCGCCCGCCGTCATACCGCCCTGCATAACGCCCATGCAGAAACCGAGCTTGAGCTTCGGAGATTCAACAGAGATGATCGCAAGCAGCGCAGGCCAAAGACCGGCGGATAAGCCTTGAATAAATCGAACGCCGAGCAGCTCCCAAGGATTCGTGACCAGACCGCCTAAGAAGTAAGTGATCGCCAAACAAAATCCCGCGCGCAGTGCCATGAGCTTTCGGCTCTTCTTATCGGCAAGAGCACCCCAGATCGGCGCCATGATGCCGCTGACAAGGAATGTGATCGCGAAAATCGCACCCGACCACATGTCCACGTCGGCCTTCACGACACCCAAATCCTGAATGAGATACATGGGCAGGAAGGGAATGAGCATCGTATAGCTCATGGACATTAAAACGGCGCATGTGGTCAGAAGACCGAGTATGAACTTCCATCGCATATCTACACTTCCTGTCCTTCTTATTCGTCTTCCTTTCGATTGTATGCCAAATATCTTTCATCAGAGAATGCGGTTAACCGCTAAAAAGCGGCCTCTTGCGCCTCAATCTGCTCCCTCGCAACAATGACTTTTCGCTTCTCGCGCATATGAAAAAACACCCGTCGGTGCGAGACCTTCGGGTGTTTTATTAAGTTAACTCAGCGGATGATTACATCATGCCGGGCATTCCGCCCATTCCGCCGCCCATGCCCATCGGAGGCATTGCAGGCTTGTCTTCAGGCATATCGGCAATCATGCATTCTGTTGTCAGGATCAAGCTGGCAACGGAAGCAGCATTCTGCAGAGCGGTACGAGTAACCTTGGTCGGATCCAGAACGCCCATTTCGATCATGTCGCCGTATTCACCGGTCTGAGCGTTGAAGCCGAAGTTGCCCTTGCCGTTAGCGACACGGTCAACAACAACGCTGGGTTCGTCACCGGCGTTGCGGACGATCTGACGCATCGGTTCTTCCATAGCGCGGAGAACGATCTTGATGCCGGCGTCCTGTTCGGGGTTGTCGCCCTTAATGTCTTTGATGGACTGTTTTGCACGGATCAGCGCAACACCGCCGCCGGCAACAACGCCTTCTTCAACAGCAGCACGTGTGGCGTGCAGAGCATCTTCAACACGGGCTTTCTTTTCTTTCATTTCAACTTCAGTAGCAGCACCGACCTTGATCAGAGCAACACCGCCTGCCAGTTTGGCAACCCGTTCCTGAAGTTTTTCACGATCGTAGTCGCTGGAAGTTTCTTCCATCTGAGCACGGATCTGTTTAACACGAGCTTCGATCTGGTCTTCCTTGCCGGCGCCGTCGATGATCGTGGTGCTTTCCTTGTTGACTTCAACTTTCTTAGCAGAGCCGAGTTCGGCAAGTGTGGCTTTTTCAAGAGTCAGGCCGACGTCGCTGGAGATAACGGTACCGCCTGTCAGGATAGCGATATCTTCGAGCATGGCCTTACGGCGATCGCCGAAGCCCGGAGCCTTAACGGCAACAGTCTTCAAAACGCCGCGGATGCTGTTGACAACCAGTGTGGCCAAAGCTTCGCCTTCGATGTCTTCTGCAATGATGAGCAGCGGACGGCCGGACTTAGCAACCTGTTCAAGGATCGGGAGGAGATCGCGAATGTTACTGATCTTCTTCTCAACCAAGAGGAGGTAGGGGTTCTCAAGGAGAGCAACCTGCTTGTCAGGATTGTTGATGAAGTACGGAGAGAGGTAGCCGCGGTCAAACTGCATACCTTCAACAACTTCGAGTTCGTTGTGCAGGCTCTTACCGTCTTCAACAGTGATAACGCCTTCCTTACCGACTTTTTCCATGGCTTCGGCAATGATGTCGCCGATTTCATGGTCAGAGTTAGCAGAAATAGCGCCGACCTGAGCAACTTCCTTGCTGGTAGTTGTCGGCTTGCTGAGAGAGTGGAGCTGTTCGATGGCAGCTGCAACAGCTTTGTCGATACCGCGTTTCAGATCCATCGGGCTCATACCGGCGGCAACATACTTCATGCCTTCGTCAACGATGGCCTGAGCCAAAACAGTAGCGGTCGTTGTACCGTCTCCGGCGTTGTCGCTGGTCTTGGAAGCAACTTCCTTAACCATCTGAGCGCCCATGTTTTCAAACTTGTCTTTCAGTTCAACTTCTTTTGCAACAGAAACACCGTCTTTAGTGATAGTCGGGCCGCCGAAAGCGCGTTCGAGAACAACGTTGCGGCCTTTCGGTCCGAGAGTTACTTTAACGGCATCGGCAAGAACGTTAACGCCGTTGACCATACGGGAACGAGCGTCATTGCCGAACAAAACCTGTTTTGCTGTCATTTACTTAATCTCCTATTTCTAAATTCTGTACTAGGTCGTCTTACTCGAGGACACCCATAATGTCTTCTTCACGCATTACGAGGTATTCGTCCCCGTCGACCTTCACGTTCTGGCCGGAATATTTGCCGAACAGAATGCGGTCGCCTACCTTAACATCCATAGGGATGAGCTTGCCTGCTTCGTCACGCTTGCCGGGACCGACAGCGAGGACAACACCCTGATCAGGTTTTTCACCGGCTGCTTCAGGGATATAAATACCGCTGGCTGTACGTGTTTCGGCGTCAACGCGTTTAACAATAACGCGGTCGTGCAAAGGACGAATCTTCATCTTTAAAACTCCTATTTGTGTTTATCAAAGCGCTAGGCTTTACCAATATTTCCTTATATGAGGCTATGCAGTCTTTTTTCAAGGCCGTTCTCAAATAGGTGTTTATACTAACAAACTCTGTAAACAAATGTGTTTCAAATGCGACGTTTTGTTAACAACATGTAATGTCGCGTAAAAATGGCATCTTTGCTCGAGTTCTACTGATGTTTTGTGAGGATTGAAGTGGTTAAATTTAGCGTCGTCGCCCTGTCTTTTTTCATTTTTTTCTCCCCTGCCGGTCAGGCAGCCTCCCAAAAATCAGCACCCTCCCTTCCGGCGCCCATTCAGAAGGCCCTGAACTCATGCAAAGTCCCTAAAGGCGACTTTTCGCTCTCCGTCATTCCGCTCACCGACAAAGGAACCGTCTTGAAGTTCAACAGCGCAGCACCTCGCGTCCCGGCCTCCAGCGCCAAAGTCATTACTTCAGCTGCAGCGCTGCAGCTTTTAGGACCGGCCAAGGTTTGGACGACGCGTTTTATCTCAGCAGAAGAGCCGGATAAAAACGGCGTGCTCAGCGGAGATCTCTATTTAGTCGGGCACGGTGCGCCTTCCATGACGATTGAGCGCTTTTGGCTTTTGGTCGACAACCTTCGTGCTCGCGGTGTGAAAGAAATCAAGGGAAACATCATTGCGGATCGTTCTCACTTCGATGTAGCGCCGCATGATCCCTTCGCTTTTGACGGAGAAGGCAACCGTCCCTACAACCTAGGACCTGACGCCTTGATGGTGAACTCCCGCTCTTTCTTCATTAAAATCCGCCCTGATAAAGAAGCCGGCGTCGCCTACCTTTATCCCGAACCCAGAATTGCAGGCGTGAAGCTCCCTGAAAGCATTCCTCTTAGCAAAGAAGGCTGCGGCGCATGGAGAAAACAAATCAATCCGGATTTCTCCAACCCGCTTAAACCTGCGTTCAAAGGAAAGTTTCCGCTGAAATGCGGTCCGAAGGACTACTTCTACACCAGTCTCTCCGCCGATCAGTATCTTCAGGTCGTCTTTGCCGACATGTGGAAGAAAGCCGGAGGCACCTGGAAGGGAAAAGTCGTCCAAGGCAAACTCCCCGATGACTCTGACGACTACAAAGTGCTTGCCTCCTCTTACTCCGAGCCTCTGACGAAACTTGTTTACAACATGAATAAGTACAGCGACAACATCATTGCTCGCCAGCTTTTCCTCGCTTTAGCCAAAACTCAGAAAGACGAACCCAAAAACTTAGAAGGGGCCCGTGCTGCCGTCTATGAGTGGGCGGCGTCTTTAAAAATTCCTCCATCCTCTCTGAAAATTGACAACGGCAGCGGCCTCTCTCGCACTACCGCCATCTCTACCGACGCCTTCGTGACCGTTTTAAAGCACATGTGGAACGCTCCGCAGATGCCTGAGTTCGTCTCTTCGCTGCCCATCTCCGGTGTTGACGGAACCATGAGAAAAAGACACGTCGCCCAAGGCAGCGCACACGTCAAAACGGGCTATATCCAAAATGTCCGTTCGATTGCGGGGTATGTTCAAACGAAAAGCGGTGAACGCTATGCTGTTGCGGCTATTGTCAACGGCCCGTCGGCAGTCAATTCCATACCCGTTATGGACGCTGTAATCAGCTGGGTTTACGGCAGGTGATAGACTTTTCAAACATATAGATATCCTTAAAGGGAGGTAATTTCAGTATGGAAAACAAAATTGAAGCCGTAGTTCGTGAAAATGTTGACACTGCCCTCGAACAGGCTGACGAATTCCTGAAGCAGGCTACCGGCGAAGAAGCTAAAGAGCTCCAGGCTAAGGCTAAAGAATGCCTGGCTCGTGCAAGCAGAAACATGAAGAGCTTCTATGAGAAGACTTCTGAAGAAGGCAGAGAAATTGCCGGTGAAGTTAACGACTGCGTTCGCTCTAATCCTTGGCGTGCTGTCGGTATCGCTGCTGTCGGCGGCCTCCTGCTCGGTCTTTTGGTTGCTCGCAAGTAATTCTTCCCGAGGCATTCGGAGATAGATATGTCAGATAGAAATAACGCTGTTCCCGGACTCTTCACCATCCTTAATCAGGTGGTCGACGGTTTGGCGACGCGTCTTCAAATTGCTTCTATCGAGCTCTCCGTCGCCAAAAACAACGCGGCAAAGACAGCAATTTATGCTGTTCTTGCCGCCCTTTTCGGCCTCTTTGCGCTCGTTTTTATATCGGTCGCACTTCTTGTTATTTTCTGGGAAGATCACCGCATTTTCGTTTCCTGCTGCATTGCAGGCGTCTATCTGCTCCTGTTCCTTTTCTTCTTAGGCAAAGCCCGCAACCTTGCGGCTAATATGCCTTATGCGTTTGAGGAATCTCGTCAGATTTTGGCTGCCGACGTAGCCGCTTTCCGTGCTTCCTGCAATAAGAAAGCAGGCGTCGCCGCCCAACAGCCGGTCGATCCTACCGAAGGGGAGAACAACAATGCAGGCAAATGAAGACGTTGCTCGTAAGCTTGCACAGCTGACCGTCAAGGCAGGTGAACAAAGAGCTCAGATTCAAGATGAGCTGACCTATATGCGCAGCAAACCCGCATCCGCTGTCAAAAACATCGGAGTCGACGCGGTTAAAACCATGCAGGCCCTAGGTTTAACTAATCCGAAAGTTGCCATCCCCTTGGCCCGAACGGTGTTTATTCCGGCTGCGGTGGCAATTGCAAGATTGGTTCTTAAAAACGGCAGCCCCAGGCGCTACCTTGGCGCGGCACTGATTGCCGCAAGCTCTTTCGGTATCTTCAAAGGTATCGAATACGATGAGAAGCACCCGATTGTGAGGAAGGATCCTAAGAACCCTTCATCTAAGTAGCTTTCTCACCGCATACGAAAAGACCGCCGGAACAGCGGTCTTTTGTTTTGAGTACTTCTTTAAGGCCGGCTCACGGCCGGCCCGAAATTGTCTAGCTCTCTTTTTCCTTAACGTCATCTGCAGACGGCAGTTTGGTAATCAGGATACGGTCCAGACGGCGTCCGTCCATAACCATAACTCGGAACTCCCAGCCGTCCCATTTGACTCGATCTCCGGTACGGGGCAGACGCTCCAGAAGGAAGATCACCATGCCGGCAACCGTCGTATAGCGGTCCTTATCTTCGTCCGGCACCTCATCAATATCGAGCAAGTCTTTCAGTTCGGGAATCGGCAGCAAGCCGTCGACTTCATAGCAGTTCTCGCCCTTCTGAATGATCTGAGCGTCTTCCGGAGCATCCGGCTTAAATTCGCCGGCAATAGCTTCCAGCACATCGTGCGGCGTCACCAGACCTAAGATTGCGCCGTATTCGTCAACTACCATCGCCAACGCTGCGTCGCTCTTTCTGAAGGTGTCTAACAGCTCCATACCGGAAATAGATTCCGGAACGTAGAGTACGGGCTCGTAGTTCACCTTGAAGTTGGGTTTACCGTCATTGACCATCTGCTTTAAAAGCAGACGTGTGGTGACCACACCTCGGATATCGTCCAGACCTCCGTAGCAAACCGGAAGACGAGAATGCTGAGAGTTGAGAACTTTTTCCATATTGACTTCGCGTGTATCTTCCAAGTCCAAGTACTGGACTTCGGAACGCGGAACCATCAGGGACGCAACGGCTCGGTCATCCAAACGGAAAACATTTTTGACCATCGTGTGTTCCTGCGCGTCAATCACGCCGGCCTCTCCGCCTTCGTCGATCATGGAATGAATTTCTTCTTCCGTGATCTTTTGATCGTCCTGCTTAATGCCGAGGATCTTAAGAAGCAGCTCTGTGGAGAAAGAGAGCAGCTTCACGAAAGGCATGGCAGGATGGCCAGCCAGTGGATGGGCTTAGCAACCAAACGGGAGATCGCGTCAGCGCCCATCTGACCGATACGTTTCGGAACCAATTCACCGATCACAATGGAGAAATACGTGATCAGAATAACCACCACCGCCATTGAAGCACCGCGAGCGGTCGCAGCCGGAATGTGAATGGTGTCTACAAGAAAATTAGAAAGCGGATCCACCAATGCCGACTCACCGACGATACCGGAAAGAATGCCGATAGAAGTAATGCCGACCTGGATGGTAGAAAGCGCTCTTGTCGGGTTTTCAGAAAGAGACAACGCAAGTTCTGCGCCGCTGGCGCCTTGATCCGCCAGCATCTGCAGTTTGCTGCGGCGAGCTGTAACGATGGAGATCTCGCTCATGGCAAAAAAACCGTTGAGGAGAATCAGCAGAATTAAACAGAGAATATCGAACCAGATACTCATGATTACTGCCTTTCGTCGAGCATTTCGATTAACCCTTGGATGGCAACGGCAACCGTCTGCTCGCGCACGCTCTGACGGTCGCCCTTGAATTCATAGCGGCCGACTTCGGCCATTTCATCTTTGCGCTTCCAGCCGATAAACACAGTACCGACGGGTCTGCCCGGCATTGCACCGTCCGGACCTGCAATACCGCTGAGGCCACGGCCATGGTAGCGTTGGAGTGACGAATCGCGCCTTCAAGCATCTGCGATACGGTTTGAGTGCTCACGGCAGAGAAGCGGTCAAGAATAGACTGCGGAACATCCAGCATCTCGTGCTTCGCCTGATTGGTGTAAGTCACGAAACCGCGCTCAAACCACTCGCTTGCGCCGGGAATCGACGTCAGGGCTGCACTGATCATTCCGCCGGTAAGGGACTCGGCGGTAACCACGATCTGACCGGTACCGACAATGCGGCGGCTGAGTTCTTTGACTTTATCTTCTATTTCTTTATTCATCGCAAAATCCAAATTGGTGAAGCGGCTCCGTAGAACCCCGCCACCCAAGCCATCGAATTGATAACCAGAATGGCATAAACAGCCGCGAATATATCGTCAAGCATGACAGTAAAGCCGTTCTGACGGCCTCTGTCCAGCACCGATGCGGGCGGAAGCTTAACGATGTCAAAAAAACGAAACGCGATTACGGATGAGAGCTGCCACCAGAAACCCAAAGGCGTCCAAGCAGAACCACCCATACCGCGACAACTTCATCGACCACGATGGAGCCGTGATCGACTTTATTTAAATAAACAGTACTTTTACCGACCGAGACACATCCGAGCACAAATAAAACCAATGCCGCGGCCCAGATGAAGCTCCGTCCGAGCCACATATCCAAGAGCCAAAAGGCGCCCCACGCCGCAAAGGAACCCCAAGTTCCCGGCGCCGGTGTAATGCAGCCGGATCCGAAGAATGTTGAGATCCAAAGCCAAGGGTGTTCAAGCACTGTCTTAAAAGAAGGCGGTGTCGTTTTATAGGATTTCATGAGCCGGCTTCTCGGAAATGGTTAAATGAGGCCCCGCACGCGACCTCCGCGCCGTTTGCATCAATAACTTTTAAGGGATCCCCCGCCGGAACAATCTCGCCGATGCGGGACACACGAGTACCTGCACGCTCAGCGATTCGTTCGACTTCTCCGCGGCAATGAGAAGGTGCGGTAAAGAGCAATTCGTAATCATCTCCGCCCGACAAAATACAGCGCTGTTGGATGGCTTCGGGAAGAAGTTTCATTGCGTCGGACTTCGGAAAAGCCGGCCAGAAAAGGCGAGCTGAAACCCCGGATCGCTCCAGGATATGCTTCAGATCTCCGACCAAACCATCGGAAATATCACAACAAGCTGTGGCGGCATTTAACAAACCGGGTCCGAGCGCGACACGCGGCTCCGGCAAATCCATGCGGGAACGGAAATACCCGAAGAGCGGCTCGGCAAACGTCCAGTATCCGAAGATCTGGCCTAAAGCGGCGAAAGCATCTCCGGGCGTGCCGGAGACCCAAACGTCGTCACCCACTCGGGCACCGGCTCGCGTCAGTCCTTTGCCGGCCGGCAGTTCGCCCATCGCAGTTATAGAGATGGCGGTATAAGGCCCTGTCCCGGCCTGACGAATGATTTAACGGTGTCTCCGCCGCGCAGCGGACAGTTAAAGCGCCGAGCCTCCTCCATAAGACCTTTGGAAAAACCTTCCAGCCAGTTCTCGTCGATGCGAGGCAGGGAAATAGAGAGGAAAAATGCTTTCGGCTCGGAACCGGCCGCGGCAAGATCAGATAAATTCACAGCAAGCGCTTTGCGGCCAACCGTGTAAGGAGAAGCATTTTCTAAAAAATGCGATCCGAGCGCCATCATGTCGGCCGTCACAGCCAAACGCATCGGCCCGATGTCAAGAAACGCACAGTCGTCCCCTGCGCCTTGTGAAGGCCACGCAGACGGATAAAAAGAGCGATCCGTAAAAAAACGGGATATGACTCCGAATTCATCAAGCGGATTCGGAGTCATTGTACAGGCAGGGTGCTCAGGCATTTTTGCCTTTTACAACCTCGTAGGGACGAAGCTCGGGAACCATCTTGTCCAGAACTCCGTTGACATATTTAAAGCCGTCGGAACCGCCGAAACTCTTTGCCAGTTCCACTGCCTCATTGATCACAACGCGATAAGGCGTCGTCGTATTTTTAAGCTCGTATGTGCCGATTAAAAGAATGGCTCTTTCAATCGGAGACAATGACGTCACTTCACGGTCAATATGAGGAGCGTAGCTCGCCTCAAGAGACGGAAACTCTTCGGTGACGCCGTGGAGCAGTTCACGGTAAAAAGCCTGATCGGCCTTATCGAAATCTTCCGCCTCCAAAGCAGCGGCATCAATCGCTTCCGGATCGGTATGACTCATCAGCCATTGGTACACACCCTGAAGTGCGAATTCGCGTGAACGGCGACGGGCGCTCCGGCCTCCGCGCTTCTTTGCGGGGCTCTTGGCTCCCGTATGATTACTGTCCATTATCTTCTCCGTAATTTTCCATAACGCGGCGTCCGCAGAAGCGGCGAAGATTGCCCATTTCCAGAGCGACGCGAGCAGCGTCGGCACCCTTTTCCTGGACGCGGACTTTGGCCTGTTCTTCGTTTTCAACCGTCAAAATGCAGTTGGCAACAGAGATGCCTTCGGTCGTAACGAAGTCTGTCACGCCGCGGGAAGACTCATTGGCGACCAGTTCAAAGTGGTAGGTTTCTCCTCTGATCACGCAGCCGATTGCAACTAAGGCGTCCAGATCCGGATAGCCTTCGTAGAGCATTACGAGTGCTCCGGGGATTTCTAAGGCGCCGGGAACCGTGGTTACCACAATATTCTCGTCTTTAACCCCGTGAGCCTTGAGCTCTTCATAGCAGGATGCAAACATGGCATCGCAGGCCCAGTCATTGAAGCGGGCGGAAACAATACCGATTTTCAAATCACTGCCGTCTGCATTCGGTTTAATGAATTCAATGGACACATTCTTCTCCGTTAAATTGATAGGCGGAATTCTAACAAAACAGCCTTTCAAATCCTCCGCGAATCGCTCCGCGTTGGGTTCAAAGGCCGCCAAAAATTCAATTAGTTATGCTCGGTGAGCGAATACATTCTTTCGATATAGCGGGCAACCGTATCCACTTCAACATTGACCAGGTCGCGCTTCTTGGTGTGCTTGAAAGCAGTGTGTTCGAAAGTATGAGGAATCAGGTTAATGCTGATGCGGGTGCCGGCCGGCGTGTCTTCCACTTCGTTGATCGTCAGAGAAACACCGTTGATGGCAACCGAGCCTTTGTAAGCCAGGAACTTGGCAAGCTTCATCGGGCAGCGAACCACTAAGCGATACGATTCGGCAACCTTATCGAAAGCATCGACTTCGCCTACTCCGTCAACGTGGCCGCTCACAATGTGACCGTCCAAACGGTCGCCGAGACGCATGGCTTTTTCCAAGTTCACATAGCCCCAGCCGTCTAAGCCGGCGGTTTTGCTAAGGGACTCGGCAGAAACTTCAACCTTAAATCTCTTTTCGTCGACTTCAACCACTGTCATGCAGGCGCCGTTGATGGCGATAGAGTCTCCGATCTTGACCGTGTCCAGACCGAGTTCCGGGGCTTCAACATGAATACGCAGACCGTCGCCAATCTCTTCGTTATCGCGAATACGGCCGACGGCCTGAATAATTCCTGTAAACATAAATATCGTCTCCTTATTTAGCGCACCGGACGGAGCATCAGACGCACATCCGGACCAACTTTCTGAATATCGGTGAATTCTAACGCGACACCCTCACAAAGGTCTTTAAAAGAAGGTAAATCCAGCAAACGCCGTCCGTCACCTAAAAACACCGGCGCCACATAGATCAGATATTCATCAATCAGGCCTTCCATCGCCAAAGCGCCGTTCAAGCGCGCGCCGGCTTCCACATGCACGTCATTGATTTCGCGCTTGGCGAGCTCCTTCATCAAAGCTCTGAGATCAACCTTGCCGTCTTTTCCCGGCAGCTCGATAACCTCAACACCTTGGCTTTCAAAGTTTTCCGCCCGCACAATGTCGTAGTGGGCGCAAACCAGCAGGGTCTTTCCGCCCTGGAAAATCTTCAGATCCGGATTCAGACTGAGATTGGAGTCCACGACGACTTTCAGAGGCTGGCGAGTAACACCTTCGAAACGCGCCGTCATCTGAGGATTATCTGCCAGCACGGTCCCGAGCCCGGTCAGCACCGCGCCGCTGATGCCGCGCCAGAAGTGTCCGTCGGCTCGGGCTTCTTCAGAAGTGATCCACTGACTCTTGCCGTTAGCCAGCGCTGTATTGCCGTCCACGCTCATAGCCATCTTGGTACGAACCCAAGGCATGCCCTCTCTCTGACGCTTTAAAAATCCGCGGTTGATCTCTTCGGCTTCTTCGGCTTCCAGCCCGCACTCGACTTTGACACCGGCTTCTTCAAGCATCTTGAGGCCTTTGCCGGCTACCAACGGATTAGGATCCTTCAGCGCCGCAACTACCCGGGCAACCTTAGCGTTTTTAAGCGCTAGGGCGCAGGGCGGTGTGCGGCCGTAGTGTGAACACGGCTCGAGCGTTACGTAAACCGTTGCGCCCTCTGCGCTTTCTCCGCGGGAGGCCGCGTCGCGCAAGGCCATGACTTCGGCATGTGCCTCGCCGGTCTTTTGAGTAAAACCTTCGCCGATGATGCGGCGGTCTTTGACAATCACGCAGCCGACGGCCGGGTTGGGCGGACAGTTAAACCGAGCTTTCTTCGCCAGCTCCAGCGCTCGGCGCATATATGAACAATCGGAAAAACTCATTTTTCCTCCTTTCCTTGGTCGTCTCGGGCGTTTTCAACGAGCTTGATCATGTCGTCCAACGTCCCGCAGTTAAAGTAGACCGAACCGTAGCGGACATAGGCCACGTTATCGAGTTTCTTCAACTCGAGCATGACCATATCTCCGACGCGTTTGGAGGTCACTTCCTTTTCCCCGGACACTTGAAGCTGCTTCTCAATGCGTGAAATGGCCGAGTCGAGCTCGCTTGCTTTCACGGGGCGCTTGCGCAGCGCAATCTGCATGGAGCGGCGCAGCTTCTCGCTGTTATAGGCCTCCCGAACGCTGCCGTTTTTCTTGATGATGAGCGGCATCTGCAGTGCGGCCTTTTCGTACGCGTGAAGCGGGCACCGCAGTTCGGACACTTTCTCCGGCGCCGAATGGCTGAACCTTCTTCACAGGTACGGGAGTCAATAACTTGAGTGTTGGGTTCTTTGCAGTAGGGACAAAGCATAGGATCGCTCCTGAATCAGCCTTACACGGTTGCCAAATAAACAGGGAATCGGGCAACGAGACTTGCAACACGTTCTTTTACGTTGGCGAGCACCTGTTCGTTCTTAGGTGCATCAAGCACGTCAGCGATGAGATTGGCGACTTCGATCGCTTCGTTTTCTTTGAAGCCGCGGGTCGTCATGGCAGGAGAACCCAAGCGAATACCGCTGGTCACGAAGGGTTTCTGCGGGTCGTTCGGAATCGAATTCTTATTGACCGTAATACCGACTTCATGAAGAACGGTTTCAGCTTCTTTCCCGGTGATGTTCTTAGAACGAAGGTCCACGAGCATCACATGGCTCTGGGTGCGTCCGGAGACAATGCGAAGGCCGCGTTTCGTCAGAGCGTCAGCCATTGCAGCGGCATTCTTGATGACCTGCTGCTGATATTCCTTGTATTCCGGTTTTAATGCTTCGCCGAAAGCGACTGCCTTAGCGGCAATCACATGCATCAGGGGACCGCCTTGAACACCGGGGAAGACCGCCATATTGATCTGTTTCTCCAGATCGGGACGGCAGAAGATCATGCCGCCTCTCGGTCCGCGCAGCGTCTTGTGGGTCGTGGTCGTCACGATATCGGCGTAAGGGAAAGGACTCGGATAAACTCCGGCGGCAACGAGCCCCGCATAGTGCGCCATATCGACCATCAGGTAAGCGCCGACTTTCTTCGCAATTTCGCTGAAACGCTTGAAGTCAATATGTAAAGAATAAGCGGAAGCACCGGCGATGATAATTTTGGGCTTGTTTTCTTCAGCAAGCTTTTCTACCTGGTCGTAGTCAATTTCTTCTTTGTCGTTTAAGCCGTAGCTCACGACGTTGAACCACTTCCCGGACATATTGAGCTTCATGCCGTGAGATAAGTGGCCGCCTTCGGCAAGCGACATACCCATCACCGTGTCGCCGGGATTGAGCAGGCCGAAGAAAACGGACATATTGGCCTGAGCTCCGGAGTGCGGCTGTACGTTAACCGCCATTTCTACGCCGACCGGTTCGCAGAAGAGTTTGAGGGCACGTTCTTTGGCCAGCGTTTCGGCCTCATCAACATACTCGCAGCCGCCGTAGTAGCGTTTGCCGGGATATCCTTCGGCATACTTATTGGTCAGCACCGAGCCTTGGGCCGCCATAACGGCCGGAGAGGCGTAGTTCTCACTGGCAATCAGTTCAATCTGATCTTCCTGACGTTTGCCCTCTTTTTGAATGATTTCCCATACAGCCGGGTCAGATATTTCGATGGTCGAATTCTTGTTGAACATGTGCTTTTCCCATAAGTAAGCCATAAAACTGCGGGGGTTGATCCGCAGGCGATTATCAAAGAATTATAAGTTTGAAACTCCGCTGAACGCGGCTTCGCTTCCTAAAATCAAACGGCTTAATCTGTTGGACGGAATCCGTTTGTTTTCACAAATTATGACCTAATCCGGCCTTGTGCTATTGACGGATTCTCTATAATCCGTAGTACTAAATTTACTTATTGCAAGGAAAAATAATGGCTGAAAACAATGTTCAGGATCAGGAACAGATCATGCTTCCCGACCCCATTATCTTCACCGATGCCGCCAGCCTCAAAGTTAAAGAACTGATTGACGAGGAAGGCAACCCGAATCTCAAACTCAGAGTATTCGTTCAGGGCGGAGGATGCTCCGGTTTCCAGTACGGCTTCACTTTTGATGAAACCACCAACGAAGACGACGCTGTGATGGTCAGAAACGGAGTCACCCTCCTGATCGACTCCATGAGCTATCAGTATCTCGTCGGTGCCGAGATCGACTACAAAGAAGACCTCGAAGGCGCACAGTTCGTGATTAAGAACCCGAATGCGACGACAACCTGCAGCTGCGGCTCCAGCTTCTCCGTCTAAGCATTAAGACACGACAAAATCGTCAGAGACCTCCGCAAGGAGGTCTTTTCGTTTATGCAGGATATAGGCAGCCCAGAATTCGAGAACCGGATGCGCCGGTGGCACTCGGCAGATTTCCTGACTCGCGACGGTCAAAACGATAAGCCAGCCACGCAAACGCTAACCCCTCAACGTCCTGCGGATCCACGCCGAGGTCCGCAGTTGTCGTGACAACCAACTCGGGATTGAGCAGTGCCAGCTCGCTAATCATCAGAGGATTCTTGGCGCCTCCGCCGCAGACTCTCAGCTCTTTGACGTGCGGCGCAAAATTGCGAATCGCATCCGTGACGGTTTCTGCAGTAAAGGAAACCAGCGTCCGCTGCACGTCCTCCGGCTTTTCTCCGTTTAATCGGGCTTCCAGCCAAGGCAGGTTGAAAAGTTCCCGTCCCGTGCTCTTCGGAGGCACCAGAGAAAAGAATTTCTCCTGTTTCAAGCTCTCCAGCAGCTGCGGAATGACTTTACCGCTGCGTGCCCACACGGCATCCTGATCATATCGAACGTGGTTGACCTTTTCGATCCATGCATCCATCAGCACGTTTCCGGGACCGCAGTCAAAACCCAGAACTTCGTCGTCGCTGCCGCGCTCGGGCAGTACGGTAAGATTGCTAATGCCGCCGATATTTAAAATGCCGCGCGGCACATCTCCGCTCAGCACCCACTTATGAAAGGCGGGAACCAGCGGTGCCCCTTCTCCGCCGGCAGCCAAGTCACGGCTTCTGAAATCCGTAATCACATCCGTTTTTGTCAGCTCCGCCAGTAAAGCCCCGTTGATCAGCTGTGTGCTCGCGCCGATCTGCGGATTGTGCCGTATCGTCTGCCCGTGCGCACCGATCGCCCGGATGTTCTTGTAATTCAGTCCGCTGTCTGTCAGCAGCTTATTGAAAGCCTTTGCATAAATCTTTGCGATCTCGTTGGCGCCGTTCTGCATGCGGAAGACTTCGTCCGGTCCGGTCTGACACAAGGAAAGCAGGCTTTCGCGCAGCATGTCCGAGTAAGGCTCAAAACTGCGGGCAATAAATTGACAGCCTTTTTCATTAAAAACACATGCGACAGCGTCAACACCGTCCATGCTGGTGCCGGACATCATGCCGACGTAAATAGAAATATTCGGAGTGCACATAAAAACAAAGGCCTCATACAACTGAGGCCTCAAATTCTAACAAGTCGTTTAGTCCGAACCTGTTGCGGCTGAATTCTGCGCAAGCTGGAGTCGGCTCAGCATTGCGATCTGGCGGCGCATCGGAGAGATTGCAAGCTTGAAATCTTCCAGCGCATCCTCTTTCAGGTTTTCTCGGTTCGAAGATCGGCGATGAGCGGATTGATCTGCTGACCGTCCTTCTTCAGTTCATAGTGAAGATGAGGACCGGTCACCATACCGGAAGTACCGACATATCCGATCAGTTGTCCCTTCTTAACTCTGACGCCTTCGGCCATGCCGGGAGCGTACTTGCTTAAGTGAGCATAAAGGGATTTATAACCGCCGGCATGAGTCAGCTCAAGCCAGTAACCGTAGCCGCGGCGTTGATATTTCTTGGAAGAAATCACTCCGTCGCCGGCTGCGTAAACCGGAGTTCCGCGCGGTGCACCGAGGTCAACGCCCCAGTGCGGACGCAGGCGTCCCGTCACAGGATGCTTGCGGACGCGGTTGAAAGTAGAGGTTACACGGGCTTCACAGGGCATACGCAGGAACGTAATGTCCGTGTTGTTGCCTTCGGAATCAAAGTAGCCCTCGACGCCTTCGCCCTCGTACCAGTAAGAATCAATGGTCTTGCCTTTGGAGAAATATTCAATCGCCAAAAGTTTGCCGGAACCGAGGTCGGCACCGTCAATCTGACGGCGTTCATAAATAACGCTGAAAGAATCGCCGACGGCAACACCTTTGTTCACATCCATCGATGTGCTCAGTCTTTCTTTGATCTGAGTCAAAACATTGGCAGGAATATTGGCCGAAACGGCTGCGCTCTCGAGTGAAGTTTTAATCACTGCGGAAGAGGCAATCGGGAAAGCGTCAATCTCGCTCTTTAAGTTGGCGTGCTTAAATTTTCCGGATTCTTTGCTGACCTGGAAATAAGCGACGTCGCGAGACAAGGAGTCAATCGGACGGAAAACGCGCAGAGAAATCACTTCTCCGGTCGGTGTCAGGCGGGCCTGAATCAAACGTCCTGTCTGGAGGCGAGCAAAAGGATTCTCTTTACCTTTAATGGAATTTACATAACGAACAAACGCTTTGTCGTTAATGCCCAGTCTTTCGAAAATCTTTTTGTTCGTGTCTTTTGCTTGGATGCGGGTCTCGGCGTAAACATGATCCATCTCGCTGGCCCACTGCTGAATCAAATCCCCGAGTTCAATCTCGCCGGCTTTCTCTAATACCACTTCGCCTTTCCCGGGAAGAGCTGTTTCCTGAGAAACGGCTGAAGAGGGAATGGAAAACAGTAAAGCCGCAGTCACACCCAGACCTGTCAAAATGTTCGTAAATTTGGTTCTAAACGGCTTCACTCTGATCTCTCTATTAAAAACGAACACTCCCACATCCCCGATATCTGACAATGTCGGGCAGAGAAAGTAGAATAAGGGCTGTTTGGGAAATCTACCCTTCGGATTTAAGTCGATTGATTATAAAACATTAATTTTCTCAAGTCTTCACGGGGTACCACCTACATAATTCAGGATTTTTCTAAAAATGACAGATACTGCTCAGGCAAAAAAGTTTCCGGTAACGGAAGATATTAAGGAAGCGATGGCGCTGATTAAACGCGGCACAGACACGCTCCTCGTTGAAGAAGAGCTCGAACAAAAGCTGGCTCGTTCGAAAGCAACCGGCAAACCTCTGAGAATTAAATTAGGTCTTGACCCCACGGCTCCCGACATTCATTTGGGTCATACCGTCGTCTTGAACAAACTTCGTCAATTCCAAAACCTCGGTCATACGGTGATCTTCCTTGTGGGCGACTTCACCAGCGCGATCGGTGATCCTTCCGGCCGCAACACCACTCGTCCGCCGCTGACTCGTGAACAGATCGAGGCCAATGCTAAGACTTATCTCGATCAGGCCTACAAAGTTTTGGACAAAGACAAAACCGAAGTTCGTTTTAACTCCGAATGGTGCAATAAATTGGGCTCGGCCGGCTTCATCAAACTCGCATCCCGCTATACGCTTGCCCGTCTGCTTGAACGCGACGACTTCGCCAAGCGTTTTGCTTCCCAGGCACCGATTGCCATGCACGAGCTGATCTACCCGCTGATGCAGGGATACGACTCTGTTGAGCTTGAAGCCGATGTCGAACTCGGCGGCCCCCACCCGCGCTTCTACCCCTTCGGCGGCCCGGAGCTGCAGCGTCAGTACAACCAGGAAGCTCAGTGCATTATCACGATGCCTCTGCTCGTCGGTTTGGACGGCGTCAATAAGATGAGCAAGTCCAAACACAACTACATCGGTATCACTGAAGAACCGAACGAAATGTTCGGAAAAGTCATGTCCTTGTCCGATGACCTGATGTGGAACTGGTTCGACCTGCTCTCTATGAGAAGCAACGAAGAAATTCAGCAGCTCAAGAAAGAGTGCGAAGCCGGCCGCAATCCGCGCGACGCCAAGGTCATGCTGGCTAAAGAAATCGTCACGCGCTTCCACAACGCCGAAGCTGCCGACGCTGCCGAGCAGGAATTTATCAATCGCTTCCGCAAGGGTGCCGTTCCTGAAAACATTCCTGAAGTCACGCTCGAAAACAACGGCGAAGCGATGGGCATCCTTAAGCTCATCAAAGAAGCCGGTTTGGCACCGTCTACCACTGAAGCAGGACGCAACGTCACGCAAGGCGGCGTTCATCTGAACGGCGAAAAGGTCACAGATAAAGCCCTCCAGGTCCAGCCCGGAACTTATACGCTTCAGGTCGGCAAGAGAAAATGGGCTAAGGTCACACTGAAGTAACCTCCAGTCATGATCGCATTGATTCAGCGCGTCTCAGAAGCGTCGATTACTGCCGACGGTGAATTCCGCGGCAGTATCGGTCAGGGCTTGATGGTTCTGGTATGCGGAGAAAAAAACGATAAACTCGAGTATGCCGACGCCCTCGCAGAGAAGGTCGCCGGCTACCGAGTTTTCAGTGACGCTGACGGCAAGATGAACCTGAGCCTGAAGGCTGTCGGCGGCGGAATTCTCGTGGCATCCCAGTTCACGCTGGCTGCCGACACCAACAGCGGTACGCGCCCGAGCTTTTCTCCGGCAGCAGACCCCGCCCTCGGAAAGACCCTTTATGAGCGTTTTCTCGAGAAGCTCCGGACCCTTGGCTTTAACCCGGTGACAGGCGTGTTCGGCGCCCATATGCAGATTAGCCTCGTTAACGACGGTCCGGTGACGTTCCGCCTTTGCTACCCAAAGAAGAAAGACTAGGAAAAATAATGGATACGATTTTTCGCGTTTGGAGCGACTCTTTTGAAGACGGCAAGCCCATCCCCGAAGGTTTTGCCTTTGCAAAACCCGACCCGATGGGAAAAGAACACACACTGCCGGCAGGCAACCGAAATCCTCAGATTGCCTGGTCTAACCCGCCTCTCGGAACAAGTCGTTAATCGTCATTTGCGAAGACAACGACGTCCCTGCTGATTTTTCCAAAGCCAACGTCGAAGGAGAAACGATTCCGGCCGATGCTCCGAGAACAAGCTTTATTCACTGGGTATTGGTTGATATCGTGCCGGAAGAGCCCTGCATCGATGCAGCCTCGCTTTCTAAAGGCATCTCTCCCCGCGGCAAAAGAGGGCCGGCCTGTGCCAACGGCATGCGCCAGGGACTCAACGACTATACCGATGCTTTCAAAGGCGACCCGAACAACGAAGGACACTATTATGGCTATGACGGTCCGTGCCCTCCGTGGAACGATGAACGAGTTCACCGCTATGTCTTTACTGTTTACGCAGTCGACTTTCCGCTGCTGCCCCTCAAGGGGAGCTTCAACGGCAGAGATGTCATAGAAGCCATGAAAGGCCACATCCTCGCGTCGGCCTCCACCGTCGGGACTTACACTCTGAACCCGAAGCTGCTGAAAAATTCTTAATCGCATTTAGCACGAAGGGCCGCTTTTCGCGGCCCTTCGGCTTTATTGGTCGCTTTCTCACGGAACCAAAGCGATTTGCTCAAGACCTTCAGTTTCGGGAAGGCCCATGACAAGGTTCATGGCCTGTACAGCTTGCCCGGCAGAGCCTTTGACCAAGTTGTCCTCAACTACCAAAATCACCAAAAGATCCGGTTCTTTGCGGTAGAGCGCAATACGGACCATGTTGGAGCCGCGCACCATTCTCGTCTCCGGCAGCGAGCCTGCCGGCAGCACGTCGACAAACGGTTCTTCGGATAGGCTTTTTCATAAAGAGCCTGATAATCGACCTCTTGCCCTTTTCTTTCAATCGCACATAAATCGTGGAGAAGATGCCGCGAATATTGGGCAGCAAATGAGGAATAAACGTCAGAGGAACAGTTTCTCCGGCAAAAAGGCTCAGCTGCTGCACCATTTCCGGCTCATGACGGTGTCCCGCAACCCCGTAGGCTTTGAAATTATCGGAAAACTCGGCGCAGCTCAGACTGATATCGGCTTTGCGGCCGGCGCCGCTGATGCCGGACTTGCTGTCCGCAATAATCGAAACGTCTAGGTTAACAATATCACCGACTTCTTTATGAAGTTTGAGCAGCGGCATAAGTCCCAATTCAATGGTGGTCGGATAGCAGCCGGCCATGCCGAGAACATCTGCCTTCTTCATTTCGTCCCGCATGCTTTCCGGCTGGCCGTAGACGGCTTTCGCCAAAATATCGGGACATTTGTGGTCCATCTTGTACCACTTTTTGAAAACTTCCTTGTCTTTCAGACGGAAGTCGGCGGCGAGGTCAATGACCTTGACGCCTTTAGAAGTGAGCTCTTCGGCCATGCTCATCGCAACGCCGTGCGGCGTCGCAAAGAAGACGACATCACATTGATCCAGAGGTGCGGAAGCAGGATCTTCAAAAACCAAATCCACTCGTCCTCTGAGTGAAGGAAACATCTTGGCAACATGCGTTCCAGCGTCCTTTCGACCCGTAATCGTGACAATCTCCGCATGCGGATGCTGTGCTAAAAGACGGAGTAATTCAATGCCCGTGTAACCGGAACCGCCCACAATGCCGACTTTTACTTTTTTCATTTTGAGCCTTTAGGAATGAGGATTTGAACAAACTTTCGGAAAGTATATCGTCGGTGGCACCCGAGAGGCTGTCTGCGGCTAAAAGTTTTCAGCGGTAGAAAAAGCAAAAGGCCGCCGAAGCGACCTTTGTTGAAAACTGCCGGAAGGCAGTTTCCGCAATTCTGCAGCGAATTAACGCTTGGAGAACTGTTTACGACGACGTGCCTTGCGAAGACCGACTTTCTTACGTTGACTTCACGAGCGTCACGTGTAACAAGACCTGCCTGAGACAGAACAGACTTGAGAGCTGCATCGTAATCGATCAGAGCGCGAGTAATACCGTGACGGATAGCGCCGGCCTGACCGGATTCACCGCCGCCGCGAACATTGACTTTGATATCGAATGTTTCGACGTTGTCGGTGAGGATGAGCGGCTGACGAACGACCATACGGCCGGTTTCGCGGTGGATGTACTCATCAAGAGAACGGCCGTTGATTTCGATCTTGCCGGTGCCGCGCTTCATGAAAACGCGAGCAACGGAGCTCTTGCGGCGGCCAGTGCCGTAGTTGTAATTTCCAATCATTTTTTAGATCTCAAGCTGTTTGGGTTGCTGGGCGGAGTGTTTATGGTCGCTGCCGGCATAAACGAAGAGCTTCTTGAACATGGCGTAGCCAAGCGGGCCCTTCGGAAGCATGCCTTTAACTGCGATTTCGAGAGCACGGCCGGGATGCTTTTCCTGCATCTTGCGGAAAGTGGTCTCATATACGCCGCCGGGGTAGCCGGAGTGACGGAATATTTCTTGTCTTCAGCTTTAGCACCGGTCATGACAGCTTGTCAGCGTTGACAACAATGATGTAATCGCCCGTGTCGACGTGCGGTGTGTATTCAGGCTTGTCTTTGCCACGGAGTCTGAGAGCGATTTCAGCGGCAAGGCGGCCGACAACCTTATCGGTTGCATCAACCACGTACCATTCACGCTTCACTTCAAGCGGCTTGGCCGAGAAGGTTTTCATTACTATTCACCTATAAATTTGGCGCATACAAATGCGCCGCAAATTATCTTTAAGCTCGGGCGGATTAATTCCCGAGACGACATTATTTACAACGGACGAGCGATGACGAAAGGACAACGCTCCAACAGAGAGGACAGGATTATACGTAAAAAATCAAGTCAATTCAACTTGATACCTCTTTGATAAAGTTTTTTGCAATTTGGCCGAGCAAACTTTGCTTGGCCAAACTTTTCATCAAGAAGCTTCGGCTTCAAAAACCTCTTTGATCTTAGGCAGAAGCTCTTCTGTCTTGGCCTTATTCATCTGGCCGATTCTCAGACGGCGGTAAAGAACATCTTCCCGTGTCATCGCAAACTGCGTGTCGCGGCAGTGTACTGCGTAGGCCTTCAGCTGTTCATCCGTCAGCGTGCCTTTGAGAATCTCGGCTTCGAGTTCGTCAGGATTGAACTCGTTGTCCCGATAGATCGACATATATTTCGTCGGGCACGGACGCTTATAAATTAAGCCTTGGTCCACGGCCACAGACATGGCATGCTCTGCCATCTTGCGGTAAGCCGTCCACTTGCCGCCGGTGACCGTAATCATGTTCTTGAATTCAGGAATGACCGAGTGCTCTCTGGACACAGCTGCGGTCGAACCGCCGGCATTCGGATTAAAAAGAGGACGCAGTCCGGCAAAGGAAGCCAAGACGTCCTTGCGCGAAATCGGATAGGCCAGATACTTGCGGGCCGTCTCGAGCATGAATTCGATTTCTTCTTCTGTCGGCTCCGGATTGAAGGAGATGTCTTTTTCTTCCTTGTCTGTGGTTCCGATTTCAAGAACGCCGTGCCAGGGAATGCAGAAGAGCACGCGTCCGTCGGAAGTTTTCGGAATAAACATGCCGGTCTTGCCGCCGAAGTGATCCGTGCTGACAACAATATGAGAGCCTCGGGAGGCGCGGATAAAGGGCTTCACGTCCGGAGAACCATGCGGCGGATTTCATCAGCCCAGACGCCGGCTGCATTAAAGACCATGCGGGTCTTAACGCTGTACTCTTTGCCGCTGAACTTATCCTTGACTTTCACAACCGTAATTTCGCCGCCGCATCCCCTTTCGAATCCTACGACCGGCACATAGTTCAGTAAAAGCGCACCGCGGGCTTCGGCAGTTTTCATCAAGGCAATATTGAGACGGGAATCATCGAACTGAGCATCCCAGAACTGCACGCCGCCCTTTAAGCCGTCGGCTTTGACGCCGGGCAAACGGCGAATGGTTTCGGCCGCAGAAAGGAATTCTGTCTTGCCGACTTCGTAGCCGCCGTAGGCCATGGCGCCGTAAAGGCAGAGGCCGGCCATATAGTATTCGCGCTCAAAGTTCTCGTAGCAGGGAAGAATGAACGGCTCCGGATGGACAATATGCGGTCCGTTGCCCAAAAGCAATTGCGTTCGATCATCGCCTCGCGAACCAGCTTCCAGTCGCGGGGATTCTTCATATAGCGAACGCCGCCGTGAATCAATTTGGTTGAACGGCTGGAAGTACCTTCGGAAAAGTCCTGCGTGTCAAACAACACTGTGGAAAAACCGCGAGCAGCGGCATCAACCGCAATACCGGCGCCGGTCGCACCGCCGCCGATGATGAGCACATCCCAGACTTTGTCCTCTTCCAATTGCTGAAGACGGCTTTCTCGCCCCGGATTAGTCTTTGCGTTGAAGTCCATTCTTACTGCTCCCATCCTTTAGACCGCGCCACTGCCCGGCCCCATTGTGTCTTTAAAAATTCGCGTTGATCCTGCGACATCGTCGGCTCAAACGTCC
>ERZ860009.303-NODE-303-length-24507-cov-1.753313_pt1 | contig 24507 bp, 19 predicted proteins | sample MGYA00510114_ERZ860009 | MGnify/ENA primary metagenome ERZ860009 (study PRJEB30046, sample SAMN00715177) | human gut metagenome | study: EMG produced TPA metagenomics assembly of the A metagenome-wide association study of gut microbiota in type 2... | reverse complement strand
CTAAATAGAAAGGGCGGCCGCAGTTTTTAATTGCGGCAGCCTTTTTTATGATAATTATTTGCATTGCAGCCATTCGCTGATGACGGCAAATAATTCTTCCAGATGAAACGGTTTGGTAATATGAGCATTCATTCCTGCTTCACGTTCTTTTTTGATGTCATCCAGGAAGGCATTGGCAGTCATAGCAACGATCGGTAGGCTCTTTACATCCTTGCGTGATAGTTTGCGGATTGCTTTGGTTGCATCGTACCCATTGAGTTTAGGCATTTGTACATCCATGAAAACAAGATCGTAATGGTTTTCAGGTGCCTGAGCAATTTTTGTCAGTGCTGCAGCACCGTCAGTGGCCTCTTCTATCATGGCACCGGTCATACCAATCAACTCACAGGCGATTTCCATATTGAGCGGATTGTCTTCAACAAGAAGTATCCGCTTGCCGCTGCAGTTAGGTTCATTAGCAGCAGATGGCAGCAGATGCTGTGTTCTGGGTGTGTTTGTCTGATGCATTTTGTTGAGTACCTGTGCAAGGTTAGTAGCAAACAGAGGCAGAATCAGGAGTGCGTCAAAAGAATAGTCTTTAATGGTCTGGCTGAGATCGGAGAAGGTGATTGCCAAAGCTATCTTTAATGTTGATGACAGTTGGCGTAATCCGTTTAACATTGCTTCCAGATCCAGCTGTGGGTTATAGACTATGATGGCTGTCGTATAGTCACTGCTTTTTTTTATGGCAGCTGCTAGTTTGTTATTTGCTTCTTTAAGACTGTGTACTGCTTGACCGGTAATTTGCAGTTGCTGTAGCTGCTGCAGGATATTAGAGGCATAAGTTTGATCATAGTCGATGACCAGGGCCTGCAGTTCGGAATGAATGGCAGAAACCGGGACGGGCTGCTTGTCAGCCAGCTTCAGTGGCAGGGTGACTGTAAAGGTGGTTCCAGAGCCTGCAGCACTGGTGACTTCAATAGTACCACCCATCAAATCAACAATATTTTTAGTGATAGCCATACCCAGGCCTGTGCCTTCAATACTATCAGTATTTGAGGTTTGGGAACGTTCGAAGGGAGTGAACAGGTGCGGCAGAAATTCCTGGTCCATGCCAATGCCGTTATCGCTGAAAACAAAACGAAAGTGTCCATACCCTGTTGGCGCCAGCGTTAATTGCTTGATCTCGAGTTTGAGCTTTCCTCCTCGAGGCGTAAATTTGATAGAATTGCTGAGGATATTAGTGAAGATTTGATTAAGGCGTACAGTGTCACCCAGCAGATATTCGTCACTGATATTATATGTCTCTACATGCAGTTCGTGCTGGTGTTCTTTTAACTGTGGATTGATGAGTGAGATCAGATTGTGAATAAGCTCAGCCAGATTGAGCGGCGATTCCTTAAGTGATAATTTGCCGCTTTCGATCTTAGACATATCGAGAATATCATTTATGAGCTCTAAAAGATGATTGGAAGCCAGCTCGATTTTGCTGAGGCAGCTGTTAATACGAACAGGATCGTACAGGTATTGCTGCGCGATTGTAGTCATACCGATGATGGCGTTCATTGGAGTACGGATATCGTGGCTCATATTTGACAAAAAAGCGCTTTTGGCGGTATTGGCCTTTTCGGCAGAAAGCAGGGCAGCTTTTAATGCCTGCTGTTGTCTTTCGTAGGCCAGTTTTTGTGTATGGATATTCCGGAAAGCGATAACGCAGCCTGTGATAGTTCCTTCGGTATTTTTAATGGCCTGAGCTTCCAGACGTACCCATTCGTATTTGTCGTTGGCAAAACGCCGCAGCAACTCTATTTCGACAGAGTTTTTATTGTTTTGAGTCAATGTTGTATAAATATTTTCTAAAGCAAAAGCCTCTGATAACTGTTTGCGGAATTTCACATGAACAAAATTATTGACGAAGGTAGTCCAGGCTTCGGTATGATCTTCTAATCCTTTCAGCATATTGGCAGTGATGATTTCGGTAAGCCGCAGAATATAAAATCTATGTTCCTGCAGGTCGACATAATAGACTGCATAGTACATTTCAGCCAGCGCATTGGCGATATTATGATGGCGCATTCTGTCGGCGCTGAGTAATGCAAGTTCATGTTCCTGCTGTTTTTTATCGTCGATGTTACGCAGCAGCAGCATGATTTTTTCGCCTTCGATTGTAGATATCCTGGTACTGTAATAGGTATAATAGTGAAGTTTTTTGTTTTTATCCCAAATACGCAGTTCACCTTCGGCATAGGTTTGTCTGCTGTAAAGTTTGGCATCAAAGATGCCTGACAGAAGCGCTTTATCACTGTCCAGCAGCTGTTGGTGGAATTGGGCATAGAAATCACGGTAACGGCCACGTTTTTGCAGCGAGAGTATCTCTTCCGAATAATGGATACAGTTATAACCCTGATGCTCCATATCGACGCTGATTGCCAGTGCATACATATGCGCAACTGCCATTTTGGCAGTTTTTTCACTGAGTGAATGTTCGACTTTCTGGGTCAGGTCTTCAAAGGCCAGTACCGCATAAGGATAAGCGTCAGAGTAGCCTGGTGCCGGAATGATCTTGACACTGAGCCAAAATCCCTGCTTATTTTTAAAAATATGCTCAATCCGGTTATTATCGTTGGCAAACTGGTCAATGATGTAGGTGCTGTTGGTAATTTTTAAGAGTGTCTGCTGCCATTTAGGGTCTACAAATTCGTTTACATAATAGAAAACTGTTTATCATAGCATTCTTCCATATGTACGATTTTTTTGAACTGTTCTGGCACACGCAGGCCGCGTAAAGTGTTATTACTTAGATTAACAAGGTAAACTGCATAATATTCTTCACTTAACTGAGCGATCCAGGCGGTCTGTTCGCGTTGGCTCAACTCAAATTGTTTTTGTTTTTCAATATTGCGGTAGCACCATAATACTTTCAGGTCCCGGTTTGAGCATCAATAGTAGATACTAGATGAGTTTCAATCCATTCAAAGCTATCTGGCGCAACAAGACGGCGCAGTTCGCCAACGATATGCATATTTTCCTGCGGCATATTCTGACGCAGGCTCTTTGTTGAAGTCAGTTCCCAGAATTTCTGCCGGTCTTCAGGATGGATAAGCATTTTACCGTAAAGATCATTGGCCTGAGTAAAGTCGCCGGCATGAGGAAATGCCGAAGCACAAGGGCCGAGCTTCGGAGAAATATAACGGTCGTCGACAAGATCAATAACTACATATTCGTCAAAGAGAACATCGATGCCCTGCAGGAGATCTTTGGAATGGTCGTGCCTGATCTTGACTTCGCCGGCAAAAATATGAGGTGTGACAGAGATTGCTAAGGCAGGAATCTGTCTGCCCTCATCGTCCCAAAGAGTTCTTTTCACTCGGACATCTACGTTGCTTCCTAAAATAGATTTTTCAGCAAAATACTGATAATCACCCTGATGAAAATTGACGGCATCAAAGCTGAGAGTGTCAGGATGATAGAATACACCTCTCCTGAAACCTGCTTTTGCAGCAGTCTGATTGCAGTAAAGTATCTGCAGAGTTGACTGATCTACGACGAATAATGTTAGATTACTGATATCGTTGATAAGTTTGAGGACGTTTCTTTCGGAATTCATTATAAATACCTTCCGTATCCTTTATAATTGAAGGAAAACTTTTATAAACTAATTATAATATAAAAATATAATAAAGTGAAACAAATATTGTGGTGATTATTACAATTAAAACAAACTCCCTGGACATATTTGCCCAGGGAGTTTGTTTTAATTTTCAGCAGTACCTAATATTTCGTTGGCTAAGGCAGAAAGGCTTTTGTGATCCAACTCAGCGAAGAACAATTGTCGGGAAGGATGGGGTGTCATTTTTTGGGATAAAGCGGCGTTGTATTCGGCGCCGCGCTTAAAGTCTGTTTGCTGGCATTCCAGCTCGCTTTGGCAATCTGCAAAAAGTCCGACGCCTTTTTTTGTATTGACGAGGACCAGCGTAACACCCTTATCGTCATCAAAAAGCGGGAAATGCTTATTGACGCCCCAATAGTCGGCTATCGTCAGATCAGCCAGGCTGTGTTTATTGTTAAAAGCGCAGTCGGAACAGGAAGGGCGAGTACTGACATTATTCAGGAATAAACGCATATATGGACCGCGGCGTTTATGTGTTGCAAAGATATGGTTTTCAGTTTGAAAAACGATATTAAAGCGTTTCCAACCGGGAGTTTTATCGCGGAAATTGACTTTTATTACCGGTGATGACGAAAGCTCGGTGACTTCGTCCAGTCGTTTCTGGTAGACTTTGGGACTGGGAACCCCATGGCAGACTACGTCAATGGTATAAAGCCTTTCATAGTCTTTACGCAGATATCCTTTCAAGCCTCCGATCTGGCACGGCGTACCGCTGAATAAAACAGTATGGCCTGCCTGAAGCAGTTTTTCGGCGTCCTGGTAGGTAGTGCTGATATCGCTTTGTACATATTTGGAACCGCGTAATTTATTTATTGCATTGACGCTTGTGACAGCGATATGTCTAACGTGCCAGTTGTCGTCAAAGGCCGCCCCGAAGACTGTCCCCTGACGTCCCAGGATTTTTTCGGCAGCCAGGGAGAAAAAACCGCCGCTGGAGCTGACAAAGCGAACGGCTTCGTTTTTATTTTTACAGCCGATAACAGCTAAAATCTCATGAGGTTGAGGTTTGTGCAGCAGAGGACAAACGCGTTCACACAAACCGCAGTGGATACATTTGTCAGTATCGACCAGCGGATAATTGAAGCCTTCTTCGTCTGGTGCCATAGTGATGCAGGAGGTCACGCAGCGACTGGCACAGGCTCCGCAGCCGCAGCAGCGGTTTTGTTGGTAATGGTAATCATAATTTCACCTTCTTAAACAATTTTTGAAGCTTAGGAATGCTGTGAAAAATAGTTTAAAAACAGTTGGGCGACATTGGAAAGTGGACGTCCTTTAACAATAGATAGCGTTTTATTCAGGAATAGTCTGTCATCGCGGATGATCTTGCAAATCAGATCGTTGTCAAAAATTTCACCCGGTGAAGCCGGTACGACGGCGATGCCGGCATTTTCTTTTGCCCAGGCTATTGTAGACAGTTTAGTAGAATTAATGCTCAGGATCTGCGGGAAGATCATGGAATCGGAACAAACGTTTAAAAATAAAGTCGAACAGCCGCGTGACAGGCAGATGGGCATATCTTCCATATGTGCCAAAAGCAGAGCTTTGTCGTCTGCCGGCAGCCAGGGATTGTCTTTGTGCATTACTGCAACAAGGCGCTCCTGCTTGGTATAGATAGTATCAAACCGGCTTTCCTGTGTCAGCGGAGCATTGGCAACGCCGATCTCCGTTTTCCCGGTCAGCATCTGATTGATTTGTTCCAAGATGGAAACTTCGTACAGCTCATAGTTGATCTGCGGATATTCTTTGGAAAATTTGCTGAGGTAAGTTTGAATAAAGGAAATCGACATCGAAGGCGACAGGCTGACTCGCAGAGTACCTGTATAGCCGTTGACGCAGTCCGATATTTCCCGTTGGGTATCATCTTCCAGCGAACAGAGATATTTAGCTTTGTTATAAAGAATGCAGCCGGCATTGGTCAATTCTATATTATGTACGCCGCGACGGATATTGACTAGCTGAGTGCCGAATTTTTTCTGCAGCAGCTTCAGTTGATTACTGAGGGCCGGCTGGGCAACGTGTACGCGCTTGGATGCCGCTGAAAGACTTCCTGCTTCGACGATGGCAATAAAATTGCGGTAATATTCCATGTCCATAGTCTGCTCTCCTCCTGTTACTGGCAATATAGATTTAAGTTTAAGCTAACTGTAGTTTGTTTATCGTTTAACTACATTATAGATGATAAAGCAGCTTAAACCTATCTTTTTCTGAAAAAATTTTTATAACTTTAGATAAGCATATAAATAAAACTTATAAATTATATCAATTATTTTGATGTTTAAAGATAGATATTGTCAATGAAAATGGCAAATGTTGTTAGAATGAATTTTTTATAAAAGTAATATTACATCAATTGAATTTTATGAATAGAAATAAAGAAAAGTGTAAATTTAAACTCGAAAACCAAATTTAAACATATCAAATAAATTAATATTTTCTATTGCTTTTTGGTATTTTACGTTATAAGTTTCCGGAATTATACTGAAAGTGAAGAAAGGTGTATGAGAAATTTAAATCTGGGAAAGAAGGGATGAAAATGTTAGACAGCACGAGATTAAGAAATCCGCAGTTGTTTGACAAAATCGTTACTCCGGAAGAAGCTGCGGCGCTGATTACTGATGGAATGAATGTGGGCGTCAGTGGTTTTACCCCATCCGGCTATCCTAAAAAAACAACGATAGCTTTAGCCAAAGCTATCAAAGAAGGTAAAAGCTGCCGTATCAATATCTGGAGCGGCGCTTCTGTTGGTCCGGAAATTGAAGAGGAGTTGGCGGCAGTTGACGCTATAAAAGGCAGGATGCCGTATTATGCCGCGTCCAACAAAAGCATGAAAAAGGGCATCAATGAAGGCAAGATTGAATATGTTGACCAACATTTGAGCCATTTCGGACAGCAGGTAGATTATGGTTTTTTTGGTGATGTAGATGTAGCTATCATTGAAGCTACGGCAATTACTGCAGAAGGTAATATTATTTTAGGTCCTGGTGTTGGTAATGCGCCGATTTTTGTGAAGCATGCGAAGAAAATCATTATCGAAGTCAATACTTCGATTCCTTTGAATCTGGAAGGTATGCATGATATCTATATTCCGGCGATCCCGCCAAATAGAACTGAGATTCCAATTTATATGCGGGAGACAGGATAGGTAAACCTTATGTAGAATGCGGTATCGATCGTATCGATTGTATCGTGGAGTCTGATATTTTGGATCATGTGCGTGACTTGACTGCTCCTGATGCAGCAAGCATCAAAATTGCTGAGAATTTGGTGGAATTTTTAGAGTATGAACAAAAGATGGGACGTTTGCCGGAGAAAATGCTGCCCTTGCAGTCCGGTGTCGGCAGTATTGCCAATGCGGTTCTTTTAGGACTGGCCAAATCCAGATTTGAAAATCTGGAAATGTATTCCGAGATTTTACAGGATTCTGTATTCCGTCTGATCAAGCTGGGCAAGATCGCTAAAGCCTCCGGCTGCGCGTTTACTCCTTCGCCTTCGGTTTGGGAGATGTACAAGGAAGTCCTGATTTGTATCGTAAGAGTATTGTTTTAAGACCGCTTGATATCAGTAATCACCCCGAGGTTATCAGGCGTTTGGGAGTTATTGCCATGAATACGCCGTTGGAATTTGATATCTACGGGCAGGCTAATTCAACGCATGTTATGGGCTGCACGATGATGAATGGTATTGGCGGCAGCGGTGATTATATGCGTAACGGTTTCCTTACGATTTTTTCAACGCCGTCTACAGCGAAATGCGGCTCGATTTCCAGTGTAGTACCTATGGTTACTCATGCAGACCATACTGAACATGACACGATGGTCTTTATTACTGAACAGGGTGTGGCCGACATCCGTGGTTTGAGTCCCGTCAAACGTGCTAAAGCTATCATAAATAACTGCGCACATCCTGATTTTCGGCCGCAGCTTTTGGAATATCTGAGGTTTGCACAACAAAAAAACGCCCATATGCCAATTGATTTGGCACATTGTTTCGATATGCAGAAAAAATTTTATGAAACCGGCACTATGCTGTAAACAGCGAAGCAGAATGAGAAAGGGGTCAATGACATGACTAATTATGAAGAAATCAAACAGGGACTGGCGGATTATGAAGCAAAGGTTGCTAAAGCCAATGCCAAATTTCCTGAAAGAAAAGAATTTAAAGAAAAACACGTGTATACTCCTTTGGATGTAGAAGGTTTTGATTACTGCTCTAAAAGCGGGTTCCCTGGACAATACCCTTTTACACGCGGCGTACAGCCGACTATGTATCGTGGGCGGTTGTGGACGATGCGCGCTTATGCAGGCTTTGCTACAGCTGAGGAAACCAATGCCCGTTATAAATATTTGCTGGAAGCAGGTCAAACCGGCCTGTCGGTAGCTATGGACCTGCCGACACAGATCGGACTTGATTCCGATGCGGAGCTTTCGCATGGTGAAGTTGGTAAAGTTGGCGTGGCTATTGATTCGCTGGCTGATATGGAAAAGCTTTTTGAAGGAATTCCTTTGGATAAAGTCAGTACTTCTATGACTATTAACGGCCCGGCTGCAGTGCTTTTGGCGATGTACGTTGCTGTTGCCGAACAGCAGGGTGTTAAGCCGGAACAATTAAAAGGCACCATTCAAAATGATATTTTAAAAGAATATATTGCCCGTGGCACATATATTTTCCCACCACGGCCTTCGATGCGGCTGATTACCGATACTTTTGAATATTGCTCTAAGAGTATTCCAAAATGGAATACGATCAGCGTAGGTGCTTACCATATTCGTGAAGCCGGTGCTTCCTGTGTACAGGAAATCGCTTTTGCATTTGCTAATGCGATGGCTTATATTGATGCGGCAATCAAGGCCGGACAGAAAGTAGATGATTTTGCTCCTGGTATTTCCTGGATCTTTACTGCCGGACTTAATATGTTTGAGGAAGTTGCTAAATTCCGTGCGGCACGCCGTTTGTGGGCGCGCATTATGAAAGAACGTTATGGTGCTACAGTACCGAAAGCACAGATGCTGCGTGTGCATGTGCATACTGCCGGCAGTGTTCTGACTGCTCAGCAGCCGCTTAATAACGTAGCCCGTATTACCTGGCAGGCGTTGTCCGCCGTTTTAGGCGGTATTCAGTCTATGGCCTGCTGTGCTTATGATGAAGCGATTGCTTTGCCAACTGAAGAGTCGGCTACTTTGGCACTGCGTACTCAACAGATGCTGGCTTATGAAGTGGTATTACCGATACTATTGATCCGCTGGCAGGTTCCTATTATGTAGAAGCCCTGACGGATAGGATGGAAGCAGAAGCTTATGAATATATCAAGAAAATTGATGCTATGGGCGGTGCTGTAGCTGCTATCGAGCAAGGCTATATGCAGGGTGAAATGTCGGCTCATGCTTATGAAGATCAACGCGATATCGAAACTAAACGGTCTATAGTTGTCGGTGTTAATAAGTTTGTTGATAATAAACAACTGGCGGAACAGGATGTTCTGACTGCTGACCTTAGTGTTGCTGAACGCCAGATTGCCAAAGTCGAAAAGATGAAAGACGGACGTGATCAGAAAGCCGTCGATGTTGCTTTAACGGCGCTGAAGCAAGCTTGCGCCGGCGAAGAAAATTTGATGCCTTATCTGATTGACGCTGTTAAAACTTATGCCACTTTGGGAGAAATATGCGGCGTGATGAAAGAAATATTCGGAGAATATAGACAGGACGGTTCCATGTTCTGATCTGACTGACAGGTTGTGAGTGAAAGAACGGAGTTGATTGTTATGACAACGAAAGCATTGGCTGATTTTGTGGCAAGCGTACAATATGATAAATTGAGTCCGGAAACTGTTCGGATTACAAAGCAGTGTATTTTAGATTGGCTGGGAGTCTGTATTCGCGGTTCGCAGGAAAAACCTATCCAAATCATTCGTAAGTTGCTGCTGGATGGCGGTGGTAAGGCACAGTCTACAGTTTTGGCTGGACAGACGGAACAAACTACTGCTTTAAATGCTGCATTTTGTAATGGAAGCGCTTCCCATTCCCTTGATTTTGATGACCTTCATAATCCATCTATTATACATCTGGCTACAGTAGTTGTACCGCCGGTATTTGCCATTGCTGAGGTGGAGCATAAAAGCGGTAAAGATATGTTGGCAGCTGTAGTAGCAGGATATGAGGTTGGCGGCCGCGTAGGCGAATCCGTTATCCCTGAGTCCTATTTCTTCTGGCATACTACTGGTACAGCAGGTACCTTAGGCGCTGCCGCTTCGGCAGCGAAGGTTTTAGGTCTTGATGCGGCTGCGACGCTACAATGTCTTGGCAGTGCTGGTACACAGGCGGCAGGGTTGTGGGAATTTTTGAAAGAGGGCGCAATGAGCAAAACTCTGCATGCCGGTAAAAGTTCATATGCCGGCGTACTTTCAGCATATCTGGCCCGTGCTGGTTTTACTGGTGCGACAAAGATATTGGAAGGAGAAAAAGGCTTTTGCCGGGCTATGGTCACAGAGCCGCATTTGGAAAAATTGACGGATGGGCTGAATGATGGTATATATAAGATTGATAATAATTCGTTCAAACCTTATGCCTGCTGTAAACATTCTCATGCCGCGCTGTATGCGATGCAGGTGCTGCGTACTGAGCATGGATTGAAGCCTGATGATGTTGAAGCGATAGAGATTTTAGTCAATGAGATCACTGATTTTCTGATCAATAATCCTCAGCCTGAAAATCCGTATGGCTGCAAGTTCAGTATCCAATATTGTGTTGCCGGGATGCTCAAATACGGCGATATGGGTGTTGATCGCTTCCTGACGGAAGTTATTGGTGATGCTGAAGTCCGTAGCTTGATGGCGAAGACCAAGGTCATGCGTGATGCTGCGATCGAGGCGGTACATGCTGCTGATGCTGCAAAACTGGCATCAAAGCTTATCGTTCGCTGTAAAGATGGGCGAGTATTGGAGTTACAGGTAGATTTTCCGAAAGGAGATCCGCCTAATCCGATGAGCTGGGATGAAAGTGTTGCAAAATTTATGTCTTTGGCTGCTCCTGTTTACGGCGAAGAAAAAACGGCCAAGCTGTGCGGGCTTATCGATAATCTGGAAGCAAGCGCAGATTTTGCAGCAGACCTGGCTGAATGTCTGGCATAAGACGGCGTTAAGGAGGAACTCCCTGTGGTTGAAGCGGAAAAGATCAAAGCAAAGGTCAGCGAAATTTATTCGCATAATAATTTTATGCAGGAGTGCGGCATTTACATCGTAGATATGTCTTGCGGCAGCGCTACAGTTGCAGTAAAAGTAGATCCTGAGCGGCATGCTAATCTTAATGGTATGGCGCATGGAGGACTGGTTGCAACGCTGGCTGATAATGCTACAGGCATTGCAGGTGCAACGATAGGTAAAAGGGTAGTGACATCAACTATTGCTACAGATTTTATCAAAGGCGCACCGGTGGGTACGACGATCAGCGCTACTTCACGGATAACACACGCTGACGACAGATTGGTAACCATCAATATCGAAGTGCGTGATCTGGACAATGATACCCTGGTGGCTAAGGCTACAGCGGCGATGATTGTAGTGGATACATTCGCTGGGATTCCTGAAAAATGGTAATAAGAGCAGGGAGTATTATTCGGCTGTTGTGTCGTTGCAGTTAAATATTGCTGTTTGGGCATTAGCAGAAGGCAATTTTGTAAGAGTGTACAGTTTGCTGTGATTTTCTAAAAAAGGCGGCTTAAGCCGTCTTTTTTGTGTTTATTTCGATACCGAAAGTAGTATTTTTGAGACCTTATTTAAATATTGCAAAAGAAAGTTTTCTACCAAATATGGTTGCATGTGCAAAATAAAACACAACATCTAGTAATTTTTGGCTTTACATTAACAATGCGCTGTGCTATGATGATAATGTAAATTTTACGCATAAATAATAATTTTTGTTTGGCGTTAACGATAAGAAATTATGAAAGAAGGCGTCAGTTATGAAAGTAATCAAACGTGATGGCAGTACTGCCGATTTTGACAGCAGCAAGATTATAGTTGCTATCCAGAAAGCCAATCAGGTAGTCGAACCGGAAGACCGTATCGATCAGGAACGTATCGAACTATCGCTCATTATGTGGAAAGTAAAAACCGCATGCGTCTTTTGGTTGAAGATATACAGGATATGGTAGAGCATCAGCTTATGGACGAGGGGAAATTCAACCTGGCCAAGTCTTATATTATTTACCGCTATACTCGCGCTTTGGTGCGTAAGGCTAACACGACTGATGAATCCATTTTATCTCTGATCCGTAACAGTAATAAAGATGTTATGGAGGAAAACTCTAATAAAAATGCTGTTATGGCTTCTACTCAGCGCGATCTGATTGCCGGCGAGGTTTCCAAGGACCTGACCCGCCGTCTGATCCTGCCAGAAAAGATTTCTAAAGCCCATGATGAGGGCGCTATCCATTTTCACGATGCTGATTACTTCGTACAGCCTATTTTCAACTGTTGTCTGATCAATGTTGGCGATATGCTGGATAACGGCACTGTAATGAACGGTAAACTGATCGAAAGCCCGAAAAGTTTTCAGGTGGCTTGTACAGTAATGACTCAGATCATCGCTTCAGTAGCCAGCAGCCAGTATGGTGGGCAGTCTGTCGATATTCGTCATTTAGGCAAATATCTGCGCCGCAGCTATGAAAAATTCAAACTGACGATCAAAGCTGAGGTCGGTGACAGTGTTGCTGATGAAGTTGTAGAGCGCCTTACAAAAAGACGTTTGCAGGATGAGCTGCGCAGCGGTGTGCAGACAATTCAATACCAGATTAATACTTTGATGACAACAAACGGACAATCTCCGTTTGTCACTATCTTCCTTAATCTGCAGGCGGACGATGAATATCTGGAAGAAAATGCAATGATAGTAGAAGAGATTTTGCGGCAACGGTTGGAAGGCATTAAAAATGATAAAGGCGTTTTTGTAACGCCTGCTTTCCCGAAGCTGGTTTATGTGCTTGATGAACATAACTGCCTGAAGGGCGGTAAGTATGATTATATTACTAAGCTGGCTGTAAAATGCAGCGCTAAACGTTTATATCCTGACTATATCTCTGCTAAAAAAATGCGTGAGAATTATGAAGGAAATGTTTTCGCACCGATGGGCTGCCGTAGTTTTTTGGCTGCCTGGAAGGATGATGAAGGCAATTACAAATTCGAAGGCCGTTTCAATCAGGGTGTCGTATCTTTGAATTTGCCTCAGGTGGCTATTTTGGCACATGGCGACGAAGAAAAATTCTGGCCATTGCTGGATGAACGCTTACAGCTTTGTTATGAAGCTTTGATGTGCCGTCATAACTCATTAAAGGGTATTCGCAGTGACGTCAGCCCTGTACATTGGCAGTATGGAGCGATTGCACGCTTGGAAAAAGGCGAAGTTATTGATAAATATCTGGAAAAAGGCTATTCTACTATTTCACTCGGTTATATTGGTTTGTACGAAATGACTAAGTTAATGAAAGATGTCAGCCACACAACACCTGAAGGGGAAGAATTTGCTTTGCGCGTGATGAAATATCTGCGTGCTGCCTGTGATAAATGGAAAAAAGAAACAGGGTTAGGTTTTGCCTTATATGGTACGCCTGCTGAATCATTGTGCTATCGTTTTGCCCGTATTGACAAAGAACGGTTTGGTACTATTGCCGATGTAACGGATAAAGGCTATTATACTAATTCTTACCACGTAGATGTTCGTGAGGATATCGACGCCTTTAGTAAATTCAATTTTGAAAGCCAGTTCCAGCGTATTTCTTCGGGCGGCGCTATTTCCTATGTCGAAATTCCTAATATGCGCCATAACCTGGAAGCAATGGAAGATGTTGTTCGCTTTATTTATGACAATATTCAATATGCTGAATTTAATACTAAATCAGATTACTGCCATGTGTGCGGGTTTGATGGTGAGATTATCATAAACGATGATTTGGAATGGGAGTGCCCTAACTGCGGTAATAAAAATCAGACTTTAATGAATGTTACTCGCCGTACTTGTGGCTATTTAGGTGAAAATTTCTGGAACGTGGGTAAGACTAAAGAAATCAAATCCCGCGTCCTGCATCTGTAAGCGGGAGGCGTTATAAATGAATTACGCTACTATCAAGACCCATGATACCGCCAATGGGCCGGGAGTGCGTGTGTCGCTGTTCGTCAGCGGCTGCACTCACCAGTGCAAAGGGTGTTTTAACCCGGAAGCATGGGACTTTAATTATGGTGCTCCTTTTACAGAAACAGAGGAAGATACAATCGTCAGAGGATTGGAGCCCTGGTTTATCCGCGGGCTTTCGCTTTTGGGCGGCGAGCCTTTTGAGCCGTCTAATCAACAGGCACTTTTGCCGTTGCTGCGTAAGGTACGTAAGGCTTATCCTGAAAAAACGATCTGGTGTTATACCGGGTATGATTTTGAACAGGATCTTCTTACGGGTCGTTTATGTGATTGGCCGGTTACTGAGGAGATGCTTTCTTATATAGACGTTTTAGTAGACGGCGAATTTAAGCTCGATTTAAAAAATCCCAATCTGCGTTTTCGAGGCAGTTCTAACCAGCGCGTTATTGATTTAAAAAAATCGCTGTATGGTGATGAACTGGTTTTATGGTCAGAAGCTTATTAAAATTAAAACCCCTTCCACATATAATAATATGGGAGGGGTTTTTTGTATGATATCGTAACTAAATAATTAAAATATATAATTTGCGTAGCTTGTCTCTTCAATTAAATAGCTTTATAATATTATCAATAGATAATAATTTAATTTTAATGTGGAGTGAAGTGCATGTTAAATGTGTTTAAAAATAAACTTTCACAGATTCACAAGCAAAGTAAAGAAGCGAAAGAACTTTTGCGTTTTATCGGACCTGGTATTTTGGTAACGGTGGGATTTATCGATCCAGGAAACTGGGCTGCTAATTTGGCGGCCGGCGCCGATTACGGGTATGCTTTGCTGTGGGTCGTAACGTTATCAACTCTGATGTTGATTTTGCTGCAGCATAATGTAGCTCATCTGGGCATCGTCACAGGTGAATGTTTATCGGAAGCAGCGACAAGATTTTTACCTAAGCGTATTTCACGTCCAATTCTGGTTACTGCTATTATGGCGGCGCAGGCAACTGCTTTAGCTGAAATTTTGGGTGCGGCGATTGCACTTAATATGTTGTTTGGCATTCCAATTATGGCTGGTGCTGTGATTACCGCTGTCGTTTGCACACTGATGTTGTGGACAAATTCCTACAGTCGTTTGGAAACATGGATAGCGGGTTTTGTTTCTGTTATTGCCATGTCTTATTTATTTGAAATTTCAATGGTACATGTTGATTGGCCGCAGGCCGTTGTCAGCTGGACTGTGCCTAATATTCCAGCAGGCTCGATGCTGGTGGTAATGAGTATTTTAGGTGCTGTAATTATGCCGCATAATTTATTTCTGCATTCTGAAATTATTCAAAGCAGGCATTGGAACCTGGAAGATAAGGCATTGATGGAAAAACAGCTGCGTTTTGAATTTGTCGATACTTTATTTTCTATGAGTATCGGCTGGGCGATCAACAGTGCCATGATTTTGCTGGCCGCTGCAACATTTTTTGTTCATGGAGTTAGTGTCAGTGAATTACAGCAGGCTCAGGAGCTGCTGGTGCCGCTTTTAGGTGAGAATGCAGCACATATTTTTGCAATAGCACTGCTTTTTGCAGGGATTGCTTCTACAACAACGGCGGGTATGGCAGGTGTTACTATTTTTTCAGGTATGTTCGGTGAATCTTACGATATGAAGGATATTCATTCACGTGTTGGTTTGCTGCTGACATTTGTTCCTGCTGTTATCGTTTTATATTTCATCAATGATCCCTTCTGGGGATTGATCGTCAGCCAGATGCTGCTTAGTGTGCAGCTTCCGTTGACTGTATTTATGCAGATTTGGCTCACTTCTTCACCAAAAGTAATGGGGACTTATGCTAATAAGCCTTTTACTAAAGGTCTGCTTTATGCGGTAGGATTTATTGTTACAGCACTCAATTTGTATCTTTTATATGTTAGTTTGCAATAAAATAATGATGCGGTATGAATTAAAACGGTTCAGCTTAGCTGAACCGTTTAATTATTAATCTGTCAGTTTTTATTGCCCAGCTGCTCCAGCATGGTAGCAACGCTGAACGGTTTATTTTCCAGTAAGGCATCTATGCGCATAGTAATCAACGGATGCTGGCTAAGTCTGCGTGCTGTGATAAGTGCCGCCCGCAATGCTGGTGTAAGCTGTTCGTGTCCCCATTCTTCAAGAATGATAGAAGCAGCGCCGCGCGGCCAATCGTAAATAGAGGTCAAAGCGGCTGTGACTATAGGAACTCCGGTACCAGGGTGCGTTTCCAGGTATTTCAGCGGGATCAAAAGCGCTGTTTCTGATTGTGTATAGGTATTGATGTTTTTTTCGATAAAAGTCAATACTTTCTGGGGACGTTCATCGTTTTCAAAGCCTAGAAGATAAGGAAATAAAGCACTTTCCAAAGGGTGCTGCTTAAGATAATCGAAAAGACGTTCCCATATATCAATATCCAGTTCAAAGGCAAATTCAGCAGTAGTGTAATTTACGCTGCCATCTTCTTTGAATAATTGTGCTTGCACTTCCTCATACCAGTCGCGGCTGTAAATCAGTTTTTCACAGCGGCTTACCAGTTCGTGGCTGGCGTTAGAAGGTAATGCTGCCCAGTTGCTGTCGGTGATAAGCTTTTGCAGTCCAATGGAAATGTTTATTATTCCGATCAGGTCAGCAGGAGTTTTATCATATCGTTCAGCATGGCGCAGAAGCTCGCTGATCAGAGTCTTAGAATCGATACCGCTGATATCAATATAAGTTGGATCACTGTTTCCAATATAGTAACGGTCAAGCATCATAATAAAATTATTAATGATCAAAAGACAGCCACGGTAAGTTTTATAGTCTAGCTGCTCTTTATGCAAATGGTGTAATAACTGTCCCTTACGCATTACTACCAGACAAATCGGAGCATAATCGATTTCGATTTCACAACCGTGCCGAAGCAGCCAAATTTCTTCTTCTTCTGTGGTGCATTCAAGATCATAGAGGGTGAATATACGTCCCCAGCCTCTGGTAGAGCGAACAAGTTCCCATAGCTCGTCCTGTGGTGCAATATTATTGATACGGTAGGCAAAGGTAAGGAAAAAAGTGAATTCTTCACAGCGGCAAAGATCGACTAAATCATCCCAAAGGTTTTCGGAATGTTCTTTGCGTAGCTTCTCCAGTCCAAATACTGCTAAGATGACGATTGCATATTTAACAAGCTCACGTTTATGCGCTGTATACAGCCAGTCTTCGGCTAAAGCAAGCAGTGGTTCGGGAACTTCGTCTTCTGACAGCAGTTCTACAAGCGGATCACAAACACTGACACATAAAATTTTTATCAACGCTTCTTCAAGAACCGCTTTTGCAGTAGCAGAAGGTTCATCAGCATAAGCCAGCAGCATACTGCAGACGGCTTCAGCACCTGGCAAGTCAGGCGGCATTTCGGCAGTATATATATAGGCATCATCGCTTCCTAATGGCCGTGGTAATGACGGAGTCGGATCATCTATCAAGGCACCTCCTTGATAGATGCCATTTTCATCTAGCTGATCCATTACATAAGCAAAAATACTGTGTTCATTTTTATCCATAAAGTTCATCCCTTAATTTTAAAATTATGCCTATTATACCATATAAGGCTATTCTTGACAGAAAAAAATACCCTGCCTGAGCAGGGTATTTTGCTGTTTATTTTAGAATGTTACGGGTTCACCGTAATAAGCACAGGTCAGAACCTTCTTCATACCTTCAGCATCAATTTTTCTCGGATTAGAACCAGTGCAGGGATCCAATACTGCATTGGCGGCGATTTCATCTATATGTTGTTTGAATAATTCTTCGCTGACGCCGTTTTCTTTATAGGTTTGGGCGATACCAAGTTTTTTGTTCAATTCTTTGATTGAATCGATAAGTGCATCAGTCAGCTGTTTATCTGTATTACCGGTAAGTCCCAGCATACGCGCTATAGTTGCATATCTGTCAGCACAAACTTTGGCATTATATTGGATAACAGACGGTAGCAGGATCGCATTACAGCAGCCGTGCGGGATATCGAACATCGCACCGGTTTTATGGGCCAGGCTGTGGGCTAACCTAAAAGTGCATTCGAGAAAGCCATCCCAGCCAGGCATTGAGCAATATGCATTTTGCCTCGTGCATCTTTATCACCATAATAGCTGTCAATCAAACTGTCATAAATATCACTAATAGCTTTAAGTGCCAGCGGGTCAGAGAAATCGCTGCGTGCAGACGCGACATAAGCTTCGATTGCATGGGTCAAAGCATCCATACCTGTATGAGCAGTCAAAGTTTTCGGCATGCTCAGAGGGATATCGGTATCCAAAACAGCAATGTCCGGCGTGATTTCAAAATCTGCCAGCGGATATTTTATATTAGTAGAGTAATCAGTAATGACCGAGAACGCAGTTACTTCTGTTGCCGTACCGCTTGTAGAAGGAATTGCTACGAAAATAGCCTTATTCCTGAGTTTGGGTATATTGAAAGGTTTCTTGATTTCTTCAAATGTTGCTTCGGGGTGCTCGTAAAAGACCCACATGGCTTTCGCCGCATCTATAGGTGAACCGCCGCCGATAGCGACGATAACGTCAGGAAGGAATTTGCGCATGGCTGCGGCACCTTTAAAGACGGTCTCGATAGACGGATCTGGTTCGATGCCTTCGAAAAGCTGGGTTTCCACACCGATTTCATGCAGGATATCTTCGACCTTCTGCAAAAAACCGCCCCGTTTCATAGAACTGCCGCCGGTGAGGATCATTGCCTTTTTGTAGCCTTTCAGATTTTTTAATTCGTCGATTGCACCCGAGCCATAATAAATGTCACGTGGTAAAGTAAATCGTGCCATAGCTTGACACCTCCTAAAATAATTTGCCTTGATATTTTCATTATAACATTTTAACTAAATTCTACAAGGTTAGTAGGAATATAAAAAGTTAAATAATTGTAAATTTAAGGAAACATTTAGTAAATGGAGTTGGGAACCCAAATGGCTATAAATTGAGGAAAGTTTTAAAACTTTGAATAAAGTGCCGTGATACGGGAATTTCTTTTTCCAGGCAGTTTTCAACGGTCAGTATATAAGTGTCATTGAACCAGGGAATGATTTCGCGCACTTTATTCATATTGACAATATAGCTTTTGTGAGTTCTCAAAAAACCGCAGGGACGTAGTTTTTCTTCCAAAGTTTTTAAAGGCAGGTTTGATTCCAGAATACCTTTATTGGTATAGATCAGTATTTTTTTACTGGTATCTGTTTTGATAAGATAAATTTCTTCTTTGGGATTAAAGACTAAAAGTTTATTGTTGTTCCAAATAGAGAGCTTGATAGGAAAATTACAGCGGGATGGCAACTGCTGCTGAGATTGATTCTGCAAAACTTTTTGCAATTTTATAACAGTTGCCTGCAGGCGTGTCTTAGTATAGGGCTTAAGAATGTAATCGAAAGCTTCAAGTTCGAAGGCTCGTACTGCGAATTGATCGAAGCCCGTGGAAAAAATTATTTTCGGAGGGTTGGGCAAAGTTTTAAGTTTCTCACCAACGGCCAGTCCGTCTAATACTGGCATTTCAATATCTAAAAAAACAGCGTCAGCAGTATTGTTTGAAAAATAATCAAGTACTGCCTCTCCATGTTCACATTCAGCAATGATCTCCAAATTGCTGTTAGTTTCCAGTAAGGCTCGCAGTTCTTGGCGGGACGGAAATTCATCATCTGCGATAACTATTTTTAGCATTTCAATCCTCCTCTTGCTTTGGTATTTTAAAACTGACGGTAGTACCTGTACCATATGTGCTGTCTATATGAAGACCGTTGTCCGGGCCGTAAATTGCCATTAGACGTTTATGTATATTAGTCAGGCCAATGGATTTACGGCCAGGGATATCAAGAAGCAGCGAAGCCAGTTTTACTTCAGGAATGCCAATGCCATCGTCATGCACGGATATAAAAAAATATTCTGTATCTTGGCTGACTGTTATAGTGATAGTGCCGCCATCTAATTTTGACCGTAGACCATGTTTGACAGAATTTTCAATTATTGGCTGTAAAATCAGGGCTGGAACCTTAAAAAAGGCTGTGTCATCAATTTCATAATTTATTTTTAGTTTGTCGCCGAAACGTGCTATTTCAATATTAATATAGGCACTGATGTGCTGCAGTTCCTGCCGCAGGGAAATTAATGTATTTGGATCAGCAAGGTTTTGGCGGTAATAATCAGCCAGGTAATTGATAAGTTTTTTAGCTGTCTGAGGCTGTACGCTGCAATAATAGCTGATCGTATTTAGGGCATTGAATAAAAAATGCGGATTGATCTGCGCCTGTAGAGCTTTTATTTCAGCATTGGCCAGCAGTTTAGTACGTTCTTTGATCTGATTGATTTCGATATGCGTAGAAAGCATTGTTGCGATACCTTCAGCCAGCTTTGTTTCAAAGGCAGTCATTTTTTCTGCAACTATATGTCCCACACAAAGATAACCAATCGTGGCAGTATCGTTTGCCAGCGGCAAAGCCTGATAAGAAGTAAGTACAGTAAGCTTTTTATTGTTCAGGAAAAATTTTTCTGATAGCAGTGTTTCCAGGTCTCTCTGCAGGTAGTCAAGAAATGGCTGTTCTTGTTCACAGGCTGCGCAGCCAAGCAGCTGATAGTTAGAGGTAATACAGACAACGTCAAAGGATTTGACGTTTTGCAGGATGCTTTCCGTAATTTTTTGGGCGGCATTTTGATCGAAACCATTCTGCAAAATAGAAATTGAACTATTAGTAACATTCAGTGCAATTTTTGCCGCCAGCCCTTCAAGAATATCCTTCTGTTTATAACTGTCCATGATAAGACCGATAAAACAACCGGTACCTAAAGCTGTCGTGATCATTACCTGGAGAGCACAATCTTCAATTGATGGTGTAAATGTGTGGGGATAACAAAATAAGGCGAGTAAAATGATATGGCTGGAAGCGAAAATAAAACTTACGCTGATAGCGTGAGGCAGCAGTTCTTTTTTTTGTTTGAACCAGTGTGATAAAAGTCCTGCCAGTAGCCCTTCTACTAGGAAAAAGCAGCCGCTCACGAGAGCAGCTTTGGTATGGATAAACAAAACATAGTGAACAGAGATGAGCAGACTTGTACAGAAACCGATTAAAGGACCGCTGACTAGACCAGCTACGATAATAAAGATGGAACTGGTGTTGATAAGCCAGCTTTCGCCATATAAAGACCAGTAAGTATTGAGGATGCCTAGCAACGAAAAAAACGCAATAATATGTAGCTTGTTTTTTAACGAATAATTTTGTTGAAATAAGGTTGTTTGAAAAAACGCGGTTCGGCTGCATATAAAGAAAATAATCAAAAATACTGCTAGTCCAAACCATAAATGACTCATTGTTTGGTAAAGAAAGTTCAGCATGAATTGCTCCTTATAAAGGCAAAATCATGCATCTTATTGCAGATTTTGTCATCTTGAGTTCATTTTTATCCTAAAATTGCATTTTATGTTATTTTAAATTTAGGAAATTGGTTGAATTTATCAGATTAAGTTCATTATATAAAAATTTAGTTATACATACAAGAAATGCATCCATTCTATTATGGAAGGGGGATAGTAGCTAATAAGCGCGAAAGGAGAAATTTATTATGGATTTGAAAACGTGTCTTTATTTGGGTTTGCTCTTTATACGATATTTGTTATTTAGTGGGTTTTATTGGCTCTAAAAAAATAAAAGGGTTAAGTGATTTTGCGGTTGCCAGCGAAAGTATGGGACCGATATCATTAGGATTGGCTTTTGCCGCCTCTTTCTTTAGTGCTGCTACTTTTCTGGGGTATGTCGGATACGCTTACGCCTGGGGGGCTTCCGCTTTATGGATATTTTTAGCTATTTTTGGCGGGTCTACATTAGGGTTTATCGTTATTGCAAAAGGTGTGCGTGACAGTAACACTAAAATTAAAGCTTTATCATTGCCGGACTGGCTGGGAGAAATGTATAAAAGTGACTTTTTGAGGGCGTTGGTTTCTATTATCGTTATGATTCAGATGTTTTATGTGGCTGGTCAATTATCGGCAGGCGGTACGCTTTTATCAGGCCTTTTGGATATTGATTACAGTACTGCCGTTATTGCGGTAACTGTAGTTACTATTGTTTATGTCACTTTAGGTGGTTTGTTTGCGGATGTTTATACAAGTATTGGTCAGACTTGTTTGATGATGTTTGCTGGTGTGATTGTTTTCTTGTCAGGATTCTTTTTCTTCAAGGGCGGCATTACAGAAGTCAGTACGATCATTGCTGCGCGTGATCCACTGTTGACTGCGGTCATTAATCCTAAATCATTACATATGTACAGCTACGCTACTGTTTTCGGTGTTATTTTGATTGAATTTGCTTTTTCTGGACAACCGCAGCTGCTGACAAAAATTTTAGCATTAAAAGATCCTAAAGATATGAAAAAAATGATCTGGACTTGGATTGTTGCCTCATTCTGCTGTATGTTGGTAATTTTTGGCGGTTTGTATATGCTGGCACTGAATCCTGATCTGCAGCAGCCTGACTATGCGGTAGTAGAATATGTCAGAGCTTATTTTCATCCCATTATCAGCACGCTGCTTGCGGTTTCGATTGTAGCGGCATTGATGTCGACAGCCTGTGGTCTGCTTTTGGTTATGACAACCTGTATTGCTAATGATCTTTTTATTAAAACGTTGGTTAAACGTAAAATCATAAATATTCCGCAGGAAAAAGCTCAGAGGATCGCATTTATGATGACGAAGATATTGCCGGCAGTTTTTGGGATTATTTGTGTTTTGATGACACTGCATCCACCGCAATTTATGGGAGTCATGGTCTGGATTGGCATTTCTGGTGTCGCTTCAGCTACATTAGCACCGATGCTGATTGCTATTATCTGGCCTGAACGTATTAATGCTACTGCCGCTATCTGGGGAGCGATTGCAGGAGAAGCAACTTACATGGTTGTTTATCTGTTTACTAATATTGAAAAAAGCGTTATGGCAGCCGGTGCCTGGGGGTTGATCGTCAGTTTTGCGGTAATGTGGCTACTGTCTTCTAATAAAAAGAAACAGCGAATAACAGAAATGTGATCAAAAGTAAAGGATGTGATGAAAAATGTTGTGGGCAAGTCCGATGCTAACAGTTTGGGCCGTAGGTTGTGTATTGACACTTATAGTTTCATATATCCTTTTAGAAAAATGGTATTGAGGCAGGTGTAAATGATGAGGAAACCAAAAGTCGTAATTCTGGGAACTGGTGGAACTATTGCCGGTAGAGCAGGCTCTAATACAGAAATGACAGGCTATCAGGCTGGTGAAATAGGTATTCAGACCTTGATAAATGCTGTTCCGGAAATGCTTGAAGTTGCGGATGTAACTGGTGAACAGTTCTGCAATATCGGCAGTTTTGATATGATTGATGATATCTGGCTGAGATTAAGCCGTAGGGTCAGTGAACTTCTGCAACAGCCGGAAGTCGATGGTATTGTTATTACACATGGTACAGATACGCTGGAAGAAACAGCATATTTTCTAAATTTAACTGTTAAAAGTGAGAAACCGGTGGTTTTAGTTGGCGCTATGCGTCCGGCAACAGCGATGAGTGCCGATGGTCCTGTCAATCTGCTGAATGCAGTTGCTTTAGCCGGTTCGCAAGAGGCGGTTGGTAAGGGCTATTGATTGCAATGAATGATCAAATTAATGGGGCTCGTGATGCAACTAAAACCAATACTACACATGTGGAAACATTTAAATCGTGGGAACTGGGATATTTAGGCTATTTTCAAAATGGGAAACCTATTTTCTATAAAGCAAGTCTGCGTCGGCATACGGCAGCAGCTGAGTTTGATATCAGTAAAGTAACTGCTCTGCCGCGAGTTGATATCGTCTATCTGCACGTAAACTGTGATGATATTTTAGTAAGAGCGGCAGTTTCGGCTGGGGCGCTGGGAATAGTTATTGCAGCCTTTGGTCACGGGAATCTGCATATCAATATAAAGCCTGCCCTGATCAAGATTGCTCGAAGTGGTATTCCTGTAGTACGCAGTACGAGGGTCGGTAATGGTATCGTAAGCCGGAGTGCAGACGATACTGATAACAAATTTATAGCTGCGGACAGTCTTAATCCGCAGAAAGCCAGAATACTTCTGCAATTAGCGCTGCTTAGAACGAAAAGTCCAGAGGAAATTCAAAGAATGTTCGATGAATATTAAGGAATGAGAATAAAACACCGTTTGTTTAAACAAGCGGTGTTTTTGTTTGTAGCAGAATAAATTTAGTGGATAGGATAGAAAAATTGGTTTGGCAGGATTTGAATTATGGTTTATAATGATAACACTGGTAAGCGTTTGCTAACTTTAAAGTGATATTGTATCAGCAGACGTAATTATGAAAGGAATGAAATTATATGAAAGACTTTTTGATAGTTTATTCCAGTAAAACTGGCAATACCGAGAAAGTTGCAAAGAAATTTTATGAAGCGGCAGGAGAACGCTGTGACCTTGCTGCAGTGAAGCAGGTGCCGGCAGTGGATGATTACAAGGTTATTTTTGCTGGTTACTGGGTTGATAAAGGTGAACCAGATAAGGATATGCAGGAGTTTTTACAGACTTTGGATAACAAAAAAGTTGTGCTTTTTCAAACTTTAGGAGCGGAAGCATATTCTGATCATGGTGTGAGTGCCTTGGCTAATGCCGGCAGATATTTAAGTACCAGCTGTAAAGTGGTAGGGACTTTGTCTGTTCGCGGCGCTATAGATCCCAAGCTTATCA
>ERZ860009.300-NODE-300-length-24624-cov-1.650332_pt1 | contig 24624 bp, 22 predicted proteins | sample MGYA00510114_ERZ860009 | MGnify/ENA primary metagenome ERZ860009 (study PRJEB30046, sample SAMN00715177) | human gut metagenome | study: EMG produced TPA metagenomics assembly of the A metagenome-wide association study of gut microbiota in type 2... | reverse complement strand
TCATTATAGAAGGAGTATAGGCATAGCGGTCTAAAAAAATGTCCGCATGCCCTCTTCATGATGGAATTTACTCCTGCACAAATAGAATTTAGTCTTTCATACGAAAGAATAGGAATTCATTCCTGCCTTGGCTATTTCACATCTCAATCCAGTTTGCCTGTCAAGGGCTCGCCGTAAGGGGCTTATGCCCCCTTGACAGTGCATAATGGTATTGAGATATTCTAGCTGCCAAAAAGGAATATTCCCATACCCATCAGTGGAATTTAATCTTGCAAGCCCTAAATTCACATATATAAAATACTTGACACAAAATCAATTATTTTATCAAGGTGCTACTCTGTATTTTGTATATGCACAGCAAATTGCAATTTAGAAATTCAATAAAAATCACAACTTTTAAGGTATGAGTGGAATTTAGTTCTGCACTAGAATTTACTTTTTCAAGTTAGCCTGTAACAAATATTTCCCCAGTTCCTCCAAAATCATCTGCTGGCTCTCCCGAGTGTGAATCAGTGCATAATAATTTCTTCCGTATTTTGCCTGTCTCTCCTCTTCCCGGATTCCTACGGCTCTTCCCTTTTCCGTCACACGCTTTATCTTTTCTTCTCCCTGCACGGTTTCCTCAAGATATCCTTTTTCCACAAGCAGCTGATTGATAAATGAAGCGGTCAGTTTCTTTCGATCGTTCTCTTCGCAGAGCGCATTGATCCGGTTTGTCAGTTCTGAAAGCATACAGGTGTCGGTCAGTTCCACCTCATCAAGTTTTTCCGGAGCGATATAAAACGGCAGCTTCTTTTTTCTTGCCGGAGCTGCTGTTGTGGTGTCTACTGTCATGCCGGAAAATGCCTCCGCTGTGGCGGTATCTCCACCATGCTCGTTCAAAAATGCTGTGATAACCTGCGTAAAACGCGCACCGTAACTTTCGATTTTCTGTGCACCCATTCCGTACACGGCTGCCATCGCGGTGGAATCCACAGGACATTTGGCACACATATCTTTTAATGTCTTATCGGAACAGATAATATACGGTGGCACACCTTTTTCCACGGCAAGTTCCGTCCGGCATTTGCGAAGCTGCTCAAACAGTTCCTGCCCTTCCGGTGTCAGATCAGCAAGCTGCAATGCCTTTTTCTTCTCTTTTCCGGTCTGGATATAAGTTTCCTCCGCCTCATCTTCCACAACCACACAATTGCTGCATTTTTCACAGGTACACGGACTGTTGTCCCCGAAATAGGACAGGATAAACTGGCGCAGACACTCATCGGTCTCGCAGTAACGGATCATCTCATTGAGTTTCCTCTGCTCATTTGCCCGCAGCGCGGGATCATCGGATGTCTGCCCGGATGTGGATTTGTACTGCAACAGGCGTCTGTTTATCATGAATCCTGTTTCGAGAAAAATAACACACACTCCGCTTCTTCCCCGTCGCGCCCGGCACGGCCAGCTTCCTGATAATAATATTCCAGACTCTGCGGCATATTGTAATGAAGCACTAGCGCACATTGGATTTGTCGATTCCCATGCCAAATGCATTGGTTGCAACCATCACACGGATTCTGTCATAAGTAAAATCATCCTGATTCCTTTTCCGTTCCTCTAAAGACAGACCTGCATGATAGCGCCCCGCCGCAATGCCATATTGCAGCAAAAGCGCATACACACTGTCCACATTCTTTTTCGTGGCACAATAGATGATTCCACTCTCATCCTCATGCCTTTTCACATAATTTAAGATACTGTTGTCCGTCTCTTTTCCGCCCTTGCGGTTGACCACACGGAAGAACAGATTCGGGCGGTCAAATCCTGTCACGACTGTCACAGGATTCTGCAAATGCAAACTTGCGGTAATATCCTGCTTGACGCGCTCTGTGGCGGTCGCGGTAAATGCACTGACAACCGGACGGTCTGGCAGTTTTGCAAGAAAATCTGCAATTTCAAGATAGCTCGGCCGGAAATCCTGTCCCCACTGGGAAATACAGTGTGCCTCATCCACTGTCACCATGGAAATGTCGGCATAATATGCAAAGTCGAGAAAACGCGCGGTGTTGAGCCGCTCCGGTGCCACATAGATAATTTTGTATTTTCCCTGCGCTGCATAGGCAAGCGCAGCGTGTATCTGGTTTTCCGTCAGGGAACTGTTGATGTAGGCTGCATGCACACCTGCCTGATTCAATGCCTTGACCTGATCTGACATGAGCGAAATCAGTGGGGAAATCACAAGCGTAATTCCCTCAAGCATCAGCGCCGGAACCTGATAACACAGGGATTTCCCCGCGCCTGTCGGCATAATGCCAAGGACATCCTTTCCCTGCAGGATTCCGTCCATCAGTTCCTGCTGGCCCGGCCGCAGGCTGTCGTATCCAAAATAGTGTTTTAATGTTTCGAGTAAATTCAATTGGTTCTCCTTGTTGTGTTTTTTGCTGCTATCCAGATGATCTTTTCTGTTTAGGTGCTAGGTGAACAGGAACCATCTGTATACAGTAAAATTTAAAAATTACTTGACTGTAAAATGAAATGGGGTTATTCTTTTTATATTAAGAAATGGGTTTTCACCGGGTAGGGTTTATGCCTGACAGGACTTGCTCGTTTCTTTTTTTATTTCTATTATTTTTCTGCACCTCATCGTAATAAGCTTTATACCGGTACGCTGTCCTACGGCTGATTTCCCCCTGTGCAGCAATTTCCATAATTGTCATCCCACTCTCATATTTTACAGCAAAATCCCGGTAAGAAGTCATCCATGCTTCGTCATGTTTTTTTCTCCCGCCGGTATTGCGGTTTTTATATACTTCGAGTTCTGCCCGAAGCTGTTCGTTTTCCCGTTCCAGTTGCGCAATTCGCTGCAATGCACTTTTCAATGATGTAATTGTCATATGCCTCCCGTGCCACTTTTGTTTTTGACACAATTATAATCAATTTGCTTTCATGTGTCAATATCCGTTTCTGGCACATTTTCAAAAAATAATTTATAATGAAAGTGTAACAAAACAAACAAAAATTCTATTTATATATAGATTGCGCAATACGAGGAGGTGAAACAGGAAAATGCAAAAGAATACTCCACTTGAAACGATGTACATGGAGTATGCAAATACCGTAAAACATTTTTTAATTTCCTTATGCGGCAATTTTGATCTGGCAGAAGACCTGACACAGGAGACCTTTTATCAGGCATACAAATCAGCGCACCGTTATAACGGAAACTGTAAAATTTCGGTCTGGTTATGTCAGATTGCAAAACACTTATATTTTGATTATCTGAAAAAAGAGAAACATAAAACCACAGTCGGAATCGAACATTTAGAATCTTTTGAAGCAGTAAACAATCAGAGGAATCTTGAGGACACGTATCTCATAAAAGAAGAAACCAAAAAATTGCTATCTGCTTTAAGACAGGTAAAGCACCCTTATGGACAAGTGTTCTGGCTGCGTGCATACGAGGAAATGAGTTTTAAAGAAATCGGAGAAATTTTTGACAAAAGTGAAAATTGGGCGCGCGTTAACTATTTCCGTGCAAAAACAAAGATCAGAAAGGTAATTGAAGATGAAAATAACATGTGATATCGTAAGAGATTTAATGCCATTATATGTTGATGACGTCTGTTCTGACGACAGCCGAAAACTTATTGAAGACCATATAAATCATTGCAGCAAATGTCAAAACGAACTGGCAGCCATGAAAGATCCGATCGAATGTCCCCCACTTAGTGAAGTCGGAGACAGTAAGACTCCATTTTTTAAAATCAGAAAAAAAGTCCGGATCAAAATGATTGCTGCAATTATTTCTACCGCGTTTCTTGTAATGACTGCTATGTTTGCCATTCAGGAAGTAGGAGTACTTCACGACTTTTTTATGCCCATGGATATAGCATTCATAGATAACAACCATGGTTCGGATGAATGGTTTCAAGTACGCATAAATGACGGTGATTATTTGATTTTTTCATCTGTTTTTTATAAAAAAGAAGTAATAAATGACATAAACAATCCCTATGATATAACCATACGCATTCTAGATGAGAACCAAACAATTGTTTTAAAGGATACAACTATTAAACTTGGAGAATCCATAAATTTACATTGTTTGAAATACAATAAAAATTACATTGTGCAGGTAAAATGTAAACCCGGAAGATATAATTTAAATTTTACATAATCCATCATTTAATGATGATTTTAATGCTTTATGCTATTAAAATAAAAAATGGCATTGGTTAGGTCGCTCTAACTAATGCCATTTTTGAATGGAATATCCCCGTTTTGAAATTTTCCTTATGCACTGCATAACCGTTGTTGTTTCGGTTTATTTCTTCTCCAATACCTCTTGTGCCGTTTTTGCATCGTAGCCCAATGCGGTAAGTTTTTCTACGGTATCATTTCCTCTGTTGATCGCATCCAGAATTTCCAGAATTGATTCGCGGCCTTCGGTATAGCCTGAGTCATGTCCCTCAGTGTAACCTGATTCATGCCCCTCTTTCCACATGGACTTTGCAAATTTCTTTTCATCAAATTCTGTTAACAGCATATGGCGCACCTCGCTTCGATTCTTGAGCAAAACATCCTTTAAAATGTCATGCCGGATACAATATGATATGGATTCATCAATTGCCTGCTCAATCGGCATTCCCCTGTCAATGTTCTGCCGTATCCTTGCAATAAACAAAGAATAATGCATCAGCCGTCTGCACTTATTCATCAGTTCGGCATTGTGTCCACTGTTTACATTAAGTATCCGGGCTTTGCATTCTAGCGCCGGTTCCATATCTTTTGCAGACGGATCACTCTCAAAAGCATCCGACAACAGAAGCGTATAATCATCCGGAATTTTCTCTGTACCATTGTAAAATACAATATACTGCGGCATCGGCAGCTTTACCAGTTTATGACCATACATATTCAGATCATGCAGTTTGATGTATTCATCATACAACTGCGCAAAATAAGCAGCCCGCGGACCGGCATATTCGGGTTTACAGTTGACTGATGCTCGTACAAGTTCATGGTCGATGAAATCATAAACGATTTATCATTTTTCATGGACATAAATATCACATCTTCCAACGTCGTAATCTCAAGTTCCTCCGGATTCTGATGATCTGTTCCGTTGATCGCGTTATACAGTTCAAGCAGATCCTCCTTATCCTGAAACACTCTCTGAAATAAGCGGTCCTTATACTTCCTGTTATGAAACCGGAACCTGCGTACAAACTTTAACCAGCTTTTTGTTCTTTTGTAATTCAATTACTGTCCTCCTTACATTATACGAAAAGAAAAGCGGTTATGCAATGTATTCAATTTGATTCGTTATGGAAAATTTTAGCGATATGCTATGGATTTGCCATTCAACATTTTTACTATACAATACCTATTGTATTTTCGCAACTGGAATTGTATTTCATACTTAGAATTGTTAATAAGGTTCTGCTTCGAACAAACATAAGGACATATAGGGGAAAAAGTCATTTGTCATGTCCCAGCTATATAAAAAAGAAGGACATAATCAGAAAATTTTTCTGTATATGTCCTTCAACTGCTGTGTCATAATGTCCGTTTAAAAAATGCAATGATCTGTTGCCATACTTCATCCTGGAAAAACATCAGGTCCGCATGCTCTGCACCATCAAGCGCAAGCAATGTCACATCACAGCCGGCTGCTTCTAACGCATCATACAATTCCTCACTCTGCGAAAAAGGCACGGTACTGTCTTTGGTTCCATGAATCAGCAGGAATGGCGGCGCATCCGGTGTCACTTTGGAAACCGGGGAATTCTCATAAGCTTCCTGCGGATGTGTCATAACATTAAATCCCATCAGCAGCGACTCTGAAGACATGGCTGCCTTTTCCACATCATCATATGGAAAATGGGACGCATCGGTCGGCGGATACCACGGACAGGCCGCCTGTACCTGACTGGAATACTCCAGATACTCACCTGTATCCAGTTTTTTATCCTGATCCAGTGCTGCCATACATGTCAGATATCCTCCTGCAGATTCTCCCATCACACCAAATTTTTCACTGTTAATCCGATATCTTTTTGCATATGCACGAAGATATCGGATTGCTGCCTTGATATCACACAGCTGCATCGGATGCGTTCCCTCGTTGGATGTCCGGTACTCTACGCTGGCAACAACAAACTCTTCCTGTGCCAGTGTGCCCAGATATGCCAGATGCGCTGCTTTGTCCATGCGCTGCCATGCGCCACCGCAAATCCATACAATACATGGATATGTCTTTCCTTCCCCGTCCTCCGGATAGATGAGATCCAATTTGAGATCTCTCCGGCAATGACCGAACCAGGAATCAACCTGCGCATAAGTAATGTCTGTTGTCACAACATATTGTGGTTTTGTGGTTTCCGGTTTTAATGTTTTCTTCATTATAATTTTCCTCGTTTCCGATGTAAAATTTCCTTTTTCAATCCAAATGGAACTGCGCGACAAAATCCCGGATCACATTGACGGACTGTGTGCACTCCTGCAGCTTGTCGTAACCCTCGGTTACAAGGTTCTGCGTACTGCCGGATTTCTCGGCAATACCGCTGATTCCATCTGTGGACTGTTCCACCATGGAGTTGATCTCTGATACGGTAGAAGAGATCTCTCCAATATGCTGCTCTAATGCATCCACTGCTTCTTTTGTCTGCTGCATGATCTGCTGGAATGTGTCCGCATCGGCATGATACTGCTCCCCCACCTGTGCGAAATGCTCATAATCCCCAAGAACGGTCTGTTCCAGAAATTCCATAATCGTTGTAAGGCATTCGGTCATATTGGAAACCGAACTGTTGACCTCTCCTACAATCTCGTCAATTGTGGAAACGGTATCCAGTGTCTGCGTTGCCAGATCTCCGATTTCGGAAGCAACAACCGCAAATCCCCTGCCCGCTTCGCCAGCCCTGGCTGCCTCAATATTGGCATTTAATGCCAGAAGGTTTGTCTGGGAAGAAATCTGTTTGATGTTGTCTGTCAGCGCATTGATCTTCTGTACGGATTTCGCCTGCTCCACAGCGGCATCCGTCTTCTGTTTCATGACCGCATACATCTGGTCTGTCTTGTGGCGGGACTCCGTACTGATCCGCTCCATCTCTCCGGCACGCTCCTGGATCTGTCCGGAATTTTTCTCTCCATCCTCTGCAAGCCGCTGGATATTGTCGGAACTTTCTCTCATAATTCCAACGTTTTCCACAATGTGCGCCGCATTTGCACTGGTCTCTTCCATCCCTGCCGCCAGTTCCTGCGTAGCCGCCGAATTGTCCTCCGCATAAGCGCTGTTCTGTTTCATAAGCTGGTTTAAATTTCCGGTATTTGTTTCCAAAACCTGCTGCGTCTGCTGCAGGTTTTCCATCATCGCCCGGAGCTTCTTTCGCATATCGTGGATCTTTGTTGCCATATCCCCGATTTCATCCTTCTGCTTCCGCAGCTTTGCTCCAGCCTCTGTCGGGCGGAAATCCAATGCAGCGGTCTGCTCAATCACAGAAGTCAGCTGACGGATTGGCTTTGTTAAGCCGGTACCCATAACAATACCAATCACTGCCGAGAGAATAAATGCAACAATCATTGCAAGAATAATCATCTTTGCAAGTCCGTATGCCTCGGAATAAATCTCCGACACCGGTGCCGTAAGCACCAGCTTCATGCCATTGTCCAGATTATAAAAGGCCAGCTTCTTGTCTACATTTTTGTAAGTATACTCTAAGGTTTTCCCCTGATTGCCATCCTCTGCCAGAAAATCTGCACCCTTTTTCAAGGAGCTGTCCAGATCGGTAATGACTGTACCCTCATCCACATTTTTGTGATGCATGATGGAACCGGAAGCATCCGTCAGGAATGCATAGCCGGACTGATATACGGTTGTCTCATCCACCAGATCAGTAATCTGTGAAAAATCAATATCCATACCAACAATACCGATCGATGTTCCATCTTCTGCAAACAACGGCACAACGTATGAGATCATGTAAATATTGATATTTTCATTCATGTACGGTGACATCCAGATAGCTTTCTTTGCCTGTACCGGAAGATAATACCAGCCAACATGCTCCACATCGCTTTCATCATACATGGAAAAATCCGTCGGTGTCAGGCACTGCAGTTCACTGTCAACTGACTGGCGCTGTGCAAAGACACCGGATGTCGGATTGGAGTAATTCGGGTTATACCGCAGATATGCCGTCACTGCCCCATTTGTATGGTTTGCAAAATCAAGTACCGACTGCTGTACCGTCTCGGTGTATGTATCCGCATAATCCTTGCTCTGCCGGAACGAATCATAGTCAAAATTACTCATTGCGACTTCACTGAGCGCATCCACCGACTGCTCAATCTTCTGAATCGTGGAATTGATCTCTTCGGTCTTCTTCTGCCCGGTAAGCTGCATCATGGTCATTGCATCTTTTCCGGCTGTCCGCACAGAATTTGAAATTGCAATCACCCCGATCAGCACCGATGTAAAAAGAGAACAGATCAAAATAGATGCTATAAGCTTTGTCCGTACTGATTTCATAATCCTTTGCCTCCCAAACTCATTTTTTCTGTTGTTTTTATAAGTAGTCCCCTTATGTATTCCGAAAATCATCCAGTACCGGTATCTGCAGAACGGTATCCCGGTAATTTTCACTTTCCATTATAACATACCATGCTGAATTTTTTAGATGTAATCGGAAATATATGGAATTTTATGAAACAGTACATCATCCAGACGGTCTACCGCTTCCTGCTTTCCTTCAATGCGTTCAAGGGCATACAGACGCTCAGCCGTTTTATATCCCAGTAAAAGGGTAGTCAGCGTACCTATCTCCATTTTTAACTTATACTCTGCCGGTTCATCGGTCAGCATACATTTTCCATCGGAAAAACAGAGCCGGAAACTGCGGTTGTTCCACAAAAGCAGGTGATCCTCTATTTCAAGTTCGATATACAGTGTTCCGCCATCCGGATCACATGGATAATCCTGTAAAAAGCTCTCGATATCAATAATGCGTCCCATGGCATACGGCCGGATCGTTTCCTTGATATCCCCATCATCCATCTCAAACGCAATCGGTTCACTGAAATAGGTATAGCCATGCACCGCATCGATCATGGAATCATGCGCGTGGATATACTCCCACAGCCCCTTTTTTGCCTCGCGGTTTAAGTAGATCATTTCCTTGATATGCATGATATCGTTTTTGATCAGATAGACCATAAATCCGCATGGCTTGTCCTTGGTGTTATAGTAAACTGCCACGTTCGTATCGTCCTCATCCCAGCGCCAGTATTCCTCCCATGCCAGTGCATTCCGGAACAGACAGCCGTGCGTAATCGACGCAAAATGCGAATGCAGCTCATGAAAATCGGTATTGTCCCAGTCCACACGCCGTACATACCCGGGTGCTTTTACTTTCGTCGGAATCTGCCGGTCCTTGATATTGAAAGAAATTTTATTGGATATGATCTCCCAGCCCAGATGATGATACAGCGGTATGGAATATGGATACAGGAGGGCAAACGGTCTTCCCTGCTGTTCATATGTTCCAGACTCTGATACATCAGTTTTTTCATAATGCCCTGCCCGGTATATTCCGGATATGTACAAACACTCGTAACAAATCCAACGGGAAATACCTCCCCGTATATATTCTTTTCAATGGATATACGGCAAACTGGGAAATCAGGGTATCCCCGTCAAAACATCCCAGCACATCCGCACGCTCCAGTACCGGAAACTTCGACTGTTTGATCTCTTCATCCTTCCATCCGGTTGCCGTCAGCTCATCCTCCGTTACCTGAAAGGTATAGCGCAGCAGCGCGTTGTACTGATCCAGATCCTTCACATCCTTTGGTTCTAAGTAGCGTATGGCATAATTTTCTACCGAATTCATTTTTCCTCCTTCATACAAAGATATAACCATGGCAGCTTTTGGGAAAGCTTTTCCATATTATGCACTTATCATCTGTTTTCTCTTTATTTGCGCTAAAACATCTTCACTTTTATTATTTTCGTTCCATGTGCAGGATGTTGCATAATTCAAAAACCACTTAGAACGTGTCAGGCGCATAATAATCGTCCACATATCAGAAAAATCGTTTTTCTTTTCTCCAGCACCGAAAGAAAGGACTTCTCCTTCTGCCACACATGAAATATTTTTTTTATCAAATTCCATTTTTATAGTTTCATAAATATTTGACATTGTATATCCATTTTTTTCTATTATTTTTTTGTCAAATGTAAAATCTACTCTCAGCATAATCATTCCTCCCCGTATAATATTATTCTCCGATTTTCCATCATTTCTTTCAATTATATCATTGTATATATGCATCATCAATATCTTTCGCTGATTGTCCCTTTGGTTATGATCCGCAGATTGTCTGTCATACAGACCATAATTTTGTTCTGCTTCCTGTAGTATTATTTTTCTTTGACAGTTACTGTCATACGTACCTTCGTGCCATCTTCTTTCGCATAAATATATGCACGTCCCTTGCCGATGGCGGTGATCATGCCGGTTTCATTTACCGTGGCAACATTTGTGTTCGAACTGTAGTACTCCGGTTTGTTGCCGGAGGATACCGTTACCTTCGGCTGACATGTTTCGCTGGCCGTTAACGAAATCTGTTCCTGTCCGACGGTAATCTTTGGCTTCTTTACCGTGACCTCACAGGTTTTGCTGACACCGTCGACTGTGACCGTGATGATGGCTGTTCCGTTTTTTACAGCGGTAACTCTGCCCTCATTGTCCACCGTGGCTACGCTTTTTTTATTTGTTTTCCACTGGGAATACTTTTGGATGTGGAAGAAACGGATAACCGGAGCGTCCCCTTCCGGTAAAGGGTTGCGGATGTCCGGTCCAGCCGGACCGTTGGCTGCTTTACCGTCACTTTACAGGTCTGGGAGGTTTTATCTGCCGTGACCGTGATGGTAGTTTCACCCGGTTTTTTCGCTGTGATCACGCCGTTTTCGTCCACCGAGGCGATGCTCGAGCGGGCGGATTTGTACGTGACCGGATGCCCGGTTGATGTCTCGGCTTTCAGCCTCGCCGTATATCCGTTCTCCAAGGATATGGATTTCTGACTTAATGTAATGACCGTTTTTTCAACTGTAACCCTGCAGCCTGCCTCCCCATTGGCAATTTTTGCAGTGATCGTAGCATTACCGGCCTTTTTCGCCGTGATCTTTCCATAAGTGTTCACGGACGCGACTGTGGAATCACTCGAAGAAAACTTTGGTTTCTTTCCGGTAGAAGTAATCGCAGTCAGATAATACTCGTCTCCAATTTTCATGGTCTTAGTGTATTTTGTCAGCAGAACGTATTCGTATCCGCTGGCAGCATATACTGTTGTGAGTCCGTTGTAACTGGAGAATAAAAGCATGGAAACCATGCAGAAGACAGCCAGTGCTGACTTTAAGAAGTTCTTTTTTGTGTGTAACATATGCCCCCATTTCCGGTTGCAGAAACAAACGGGACAATCAGCTTGTATAAAAATCTAGCATATCTTCTGCGGTTTGTAAAGAGATTTTTGTTTTAAAAATAGAAATGAAAAACTCTGTATTTATGAATGCCGGAAACTATCTGGGCAGTCTTTCTTCACGTTCTGTAAGTCTTGCCTCAAAACCACAGGGTGAATCAAGATACCAGTATGCCACCGAACAAACATCGTCCTGTCTTTCAAACAGTCCATATGGAGAAAGACCTATTTGCTGCAATGTCACCCGGATATCCTTATCAAAGCATATCGGATCCAATATATGCCACCGGTAAAGGCCACGCATTGGAGGACAATCATCATTAAAATAAGCAGACTGATATAAAGAATCACTTTTTGAGTAAAAAGGATATCCTATAAATGGGGTACAGAAATTCTGTTCTTTAAATTTTCCATTTTCAGTGCCCGCATAACTCCAGGCACCTCCAAAATAATCCTCCGTTCCTGTACCACAGATTGTCGGGTATTCAACATCTCCGTCAAGGTAAAATTTCATTTCACCTTCTCCCCACCAATAACGTTCCAGGGCAGCAATTCCCACATAAGTTCCTATATATTGTCCTCTTCCTCTCACCTGATCAAGGATGGTATAATCTTTTTTCTTACCGGTTAGTGGCTCACGTCTCCATTGTGCGCAAAAATACCCGGCATTCTCAGGAACCGGTTTTAAGTTATAATCTATCTGATAAAAAAATCCACCAATATCTGCCGGGTGCTGGTTTTCTATTGTTATCTTTGCATGTTTCTTAAATGGCATTGGAAAATAACAATGGAATCCCCTTACAGGATTGACTACAACCGGCAGGGAATTTACCGCACAGTCTACCCCAAAACCACAACAGAAAAAATCTCCCACCGGACATTCTACGGATGGTTGTTCTTCCCCATCCCAGTAAATACGCAAAACCAGATCCCTTAAAACAAAACATCCTTTTTCTGTTTTATTTGTAACCGTGAAAAAAATATGCTGAATAATTCCCGGTCCTTCAATATCTGCCAGTACTGTCGTTTCTCCTGTCAGAAGAGATGTACACGGTGAACCTTTTCTTCCTTTTCCCAGTTCTCCTGATGCCTGCCCTCCGGCACCTTTTTTTCCTTCTTTGTTTTCTCCTGTAATTGATCTGGACTGACCACCGTCCAGAATCATAACCTGACTCATATCAAACATTATTTGTCCCTCCTATCATTGTGTCACGTTCAAAAGGGGAATTTTCCCATTTGAATTTTCCCTGAAACTTCATTGAGATACCTCTGTTTCTTTGCGGATTCCATCATGTTTTATTCCAAGGAACTGTGTGATATACATTACTGCAAACACACCTGAAGCCCACGCACATTTTCCACATCCGTTGCTCCTGCTTACTTCCCCCCTGTGGCTTTCTACTCCATATGGCCACCACCACCAGCTTCCATCAACATCTGCCAGACGAAGTAATTCTGTCAGTCTGCCTTCTTTTCCTCTGAACTCTTCTTCGTTTTCCGCTACAGACAATGCGCTTATAAACCCCGGAAAAGTAGCTCCTGACATTGCCCCCCAGCGGATTCCTTTAATTTCCGCATCGTAAGTAGGATTTTCCGTTACTGTGAAATTCATAAAATTTCTGTACAGATCATCAAAATAATCACAATATCCATAAAATGGCATTAACGTTGTATCACTTTCTTCACCATCATGCATAAGAAGGTTAATTTTTCCATCTTCTACAACATCCTGTAAAAAGACAAGTGCCGTATCAAGAAACGGTTTTCTATAATTTTCTTCCCAAATCCACATTTTTTGTGAATTTCCCGTTCCCCCGATGCCCTCAAGGTACTGTCTCTTTCCGCCAACCGTAACCGTCATTTCTTCATCAATTGCCATTTTTAACTGTTCAGCCTTTTGGGTATAATGCGAATATTTTTTCACATCATGAAAAACCTCCCCACAGATCTCAGCCATGCTTTGAAAAGCTTTCCATACGCAAATATTACTTCCTGTATGATATTTCCCTAATGCCAGTGCATCCGAAATCCAAGTACATGGATATAAACAATCGTTATCATCCTCTGTACGCTCCACCTGATCCATAATATCCACAAGTTTTTGGAAAATTTCCGGTCTATTTTTTAAGATCTCCGCTTTTCCCGTATTTTCAAAAGTAATTCCTGCTAACAGGATTCCCGCCAACGAATTTCCCAGCGAATGTGTAACTCCGCCCCTGCACTTGTCCCCTTCAGGTCTGATCCCATAATTTATAAACCATTCCATTCCTTTCCATGCCAGATCCGGTTCCAGAATACAGAATGGAAGAAATGCATAATACATATCCTTCATCCATATCTGTCGTGTTGCAGGAAATGAACCCCAGTTTGATCCAGTCACTTCCCCCGATGCATTCATTGCAATCGCATGAAAGCACTGCATCACTGCTCTTTCAAACAAAGCACCTTCCACCGGATGATCTTCCACTACCAGTCTTCCTAACATATTTCTGAAATAGTTATGTGTCTGCTCAAACCAATAACTGCTGTTGTTTCTGATCTTTTCTGCCTCTTCATATCTTCCCGGAGCATAAATGACAGAAGGAATCCATATATGTTCCGCTGCCGGGAGTGAAAACTCTGTTGTTTCTCTCCCGCTCCCCTGTAAAATGCTTATCTCATTTTTCAGGAAATCGTCTTCTGCATCTGTTTCACCAATAATCCGGATTTCACCATTTACCGGATCCGGACCGGTATTTTCAATACACATGCCATATACAAAAGCATTGCTTCTCGTATCACCGTTTTCGCTTATAGGGGCATACAAAATAATAGAGACCTTTACATTTCCAAAGTACAAAAGTGTTCTCGGAAATATATTATCAACCAAATCCATTGTATATTCCGTGTTTTTGTCAATTTCCTGTTTTTGCCCATTTATAAAGATTTCATAAGATACTGCCACCGAAGAGAAATCTTTATGCATCCATACGCCGGGAATGTCATCTGCCGGATAACAATCCCGGTAGAAATTTGCTGCTTTGATTTTACCGGATTCTCCCATGTGGACAAGCACCTTATTGTTGGAAATATCAAAGGTGCACCTGTCATCCCGGGGAATTTTTCCGTAATAGCTTTCCTTATTTCCCGTCTCAGACCGTCCATCTTTTACTTTTATGTAAAAATATGGATTCAACTCTGAAAACAAAGCATTATATAGTTTATTTTTCATATTTATTTTATAGCTCCCGCTGTTAATCCTGATGTTATATGTTTCTGTGCCAGTATATATATGATTACAATAGGAATTAAAGACACGGTAAGACCGGCAATGAATAAATCCCATTCTGTATTTGTACTGCTCCGGAAAACATAAAGGTTCATGGTAATCGTTCTGAGTTCTTCTTTTCCAAGCATAATATTCGGGAAAACAAAATCATTCCAGCACCATAAAAAATATAGTACCCCTAAAGTAACGGTTGCAGGTTTCAGTAAAGGAAAAACAATCTGTACCATGCTTCGGAATACTCCACAGCCGTCAATCATTGCAGCTTCTTCCAATTCTGCCGGAACACTTTTAAGAAATCCCATATAAGTCATAATTCCAAATCCGCAGTTCAACCCACCATACATAAGTGCCAGACCAAACAGTGAATTATTTAAATGTGCTGTCTTCGCCATAATCGTAATGGCAATCATAACCGCATGAAACGGAATGACCTGACCTAAAATAAAAAAGATATAAAAGCCGGATGATAATTTTCCTTTCAGGTGAGAAATTCCATACGCTGCCAGATAGCTGACAATCAAAGATATAAATACCGTAAGAACCGTTAAAACTGCCGAATTCAGAAAAGAAGATGCATATCTCATTGTCTTCATTGCCTGAACAAAATTATCTAAATATAAAGATGTTGGAAAAGAAACAAAATTCGTAAGAATTTCTTTCCCCGTCTTAAAAGAATTCATCACAATCAGGAATACCGGGAGCATAAAAACAGTTCCCAATACCAGCATAATTATGCCTTTCCATATATTTCCTTTTGCTTTTGTCATGCCTGTACCTCCTTCTTTCTGGTCACATAAAGCTGTACAAGAGTTACCGCTGCTACCATAAGAAACAAAATAACCGATTTTGCGGATGCATATCCATACCGGAAAGATCCAAATGCATCATTATAAATATCAAGTGCAATTGTCTGTGTGCTTCCTCCCGGTCCGCCTCCTGTTAAAGCAAACGGTATATCAAACGCTTTAAAACTATTTGCAATGGATACAAACAAATTAACTGTAACCGTTGTCATTAATAATGGAATTTCAATATAACGAATTTTTTTTAAGCCAACACATCCATCCAATTTTGCAGCTTCCAGTACATCCTTTGGAATTGTCTGAAGGCCTGCAATATATAAAATCATCAAGAATCCTGTTCCCTGCCAGATACTTACAATAGATGTGGCAAAAAAAGCCCATCCCGGTGTTCCAAACCAGCTTATATTGGCCAGAAAATGGTTTGATAGCATTTTTCCAACATCCGGTATTGCTCTTGTAAAAATAAAATACCAGACATAGGAAACCATTACCCCACTGATGATGTTAGGTATGAAAAACATTGCTCTCGAAACACTTCCCCCAAATACTTTTTCACTAAGGAAAAACGCGGTGATAAATGCAAGTATATTAGTAAATATAATTGTAATGATTCCCAATATCAGTGTAAAAATAATTGCCTGTTGAAAATCCTTATCATGAAACAAACGCACATAATTGTCAAATGCCACAAACTCTTTTGTTCCCTTCATCAGATTCCAGTTGGTAAGAGAGTTCGGCAATGTTCCCCCCAGCAATGGAATAACCAATGTAAATGTATACAGGAGCAGTGCCGGGAGCATTAACAATAAATATCTTTTTCTATTTTTTTTATATATTGAATCGGTCATGATATCCCCCCTCATATAAGATAAAGAGGAACGCAATGTCCTCTTTATCTTTTTGGTTTACTATGGGTTAAGAAGTTCCTTATTACTTTCATCCAATTGCGTCATGCCTGATCTTTGTTTACAGATCCCGCCATATATGCCTGAATAATATTGCCAATTTCCGTATTGCTCCCTGCTGGCAGCTGCTGATATACCCACGGTCGGTTCGTGCCATTATCCATATATGCTTTGTAATCATCCATATATTTTGCTGAATACTGTCCCTCATATGGCATACATGGAACAGCTTCTCCCATGGCATCATTTGTATTTGCGAACCAGCCGTCTTTACTTGTATCATCACTTAAATAATCCAGAACCTTTAAGCATGCCTCTTTATTTTTTGTATGACTATTAATGGCACATGCAACACCAACATCAACATCCAATTTTGCATCCGATGGGTCATCCGTGACAGGTGCAGCAAATAATCCGATTGGAAGATCCGGATCAATGGTGGATACATTCAATAATGAAAATTCTCCTGAAAACAGCATTGCCGCATCTCCATTCGCAAAAGCAGTAAATCCGGCTGTAGAATCTGAATCCATATAATTACCTCCAGAATTTCTTTCATTAAGTCCAGAAAAGCGAATACATTATCAGACTTATCTGTTTTATAACTTCCAGATCCGTTGTTCATGGATTCTATCCAGCTTTCCATATTGTCGTTCTTATCAACTGCCGCTCCTTCCAGACAGCTGAATGCATGATTCAATGTCCAGGAATCTTTATAAGTAGCTGCAAAAGGTGTGATACCTGCATCCTGAAGCTTTTTACAGTCTTCTTTTAATTCGGAAAATGTAGTTGGTACTTCTTTGATTCCTGCTTTCGCAAACAAATCTGTATTGTAAAAGATTCCGAGGAATTCCTGTCTAAGTGGATATGCGTAAACTTTACCATCATCACTGGTAGCTTTCAACGAATAGTCATATACCTTTTTTGTGAATTCCTGATCACTCAAGTCCATAAGATACCCATTCTTTGCAAACTGTTGTACCTGTGCATATGGAGTCAGCCAAAACATATCCGGCAGATCATTGGAAGCTGCCCTTGCACCAAGATACTGATTGTAATCACCTGTTGCCGGCTGAATAGAAAGTTCTATTTCATCCTGCATTTCATTAAATTTAGCAGTAGCATTATCAAATGTATCCTGTCCGCCCCCACCAAAAATAACCATCGAAACTTTTGTCCTGTCCGAACTTCCTGTTTTTTCTGGTGATGATGCCCCACATCCTGCTAGTCCAGTTACCAGCACAGCTGCGAGTATTCCCGCCAGAATTTTTTTTGTTTTTCTCATCTTTTTTACCTCCCATGTCATTTAATTTTTGATGTAATTATGATAACATACACCATGTACGAAATGTACTGCACAATATTTTACATTTGATTCACAGATTTTGACATCATCTGGACTTTTCATTAGGGAAAATACATAATAGCCTTAACAAATATATAGACTACAGAGGAGGTCTGCAATGAAAGTTATAAAAAAGAAAGTCAGCAATTTTATAAAAATGCTCAGCATTAAACAATTATATTTTACAGCCGTACTTCCATTATCCATAATTGGATATATCCTTATTGCATTTTCCGTCCGGAATGTTTACTTTCACCAGATAAAAAACACACTTACCTCGGAAACGCAAAACGCTATTATGAATAAAACTGACAATTTTAACAGGTATTTTGATTCCCTTTATTATGCAACTGATTCCATCATTTATTCTGATGCCACACAGCAATTTCTTCGAAAGAACCTTGTGTCCCCATCGACAAATGATCAATTGCAGTTAGCAGAAATTTTAAATAACTTCATGAACCAGCCTTCAGATTCTTATATTATAAACAGTTGGACAACCTCTAATCCCATGATTACCATCTCCATTCAGAACGCAAACGAGGATCTTTTTTCAACAACCGCTGTTTATGAAACGGAACGGAAGCACACAAGCGCATTACTTAGTCTATTAAAAAATGATATTATTTCACTCCACGGACAGGGAGATCTATACTGGGATTCCCAAAGTAAAAGCTTATATTTTTTTCGCGCCATATACAACAGTCAGATATCTCAACCGAATCAATTTCTAGGTTTATTTTCGGTACGCCTAAGTAAACGGGTCTTTTCGGATGCTATAGGATATTACGCTCCATCAGCTTCGACCTCTTACTGTTTTGCCAATTTAAAGGGTGAAATTATCTCTAATTTTTCCCTTTTATCTGATTCTGACTGCCGTGAACTATTAAAAAAAAATAAACTGACCTTATATCATTACAATTACCATATAAGTTCTCCAAAATTAAAATATGGCAACTTTATACTTATGGGAATTGTAAATGATTCAAAATTATATGCCGGCTCCTATCGACTGCTACGGCACTTGCTTATCCTTACCACTATATCTCTGCTATTAATTACAGGTTCCATCACCCTGGCTTACGGAGTAATTGCAAACCGCTTTAATCAGTTTATTAAGAAATTAAATTCTACGGATTCTTTTGGAAAAGCATCTTTTATACATATGAATGTAAAGGGTGAATTTGAAGAACTTGAGGACGTGTATAACTCTATGCTTGTCAGAGTATCCCAACTTACTTCCTCCCTGCATGCTCAGGAGATTGCTACAAAGGATGCCGAATTGGCCTCTTTATATGCACAGATCAATCCTCATTTTTTATACAATACTCTTGACTGTATTAATGGTCTTATTTCTTTGCAGAAAAAAACGGAAGCACAGGAAGCTATTATTTCTTTGAGCAAATTATTAAGGTTTGCCATAAAAGAAAGAAATATTGTTCCCCTGAAAAAGGAATTAGAATACGTGAGAAATTATTTATTCATTGAGAAAATCCGCTATCAGAATAAACTGCTTGTTCTGATTGATGTACCAGAAGAACTGCATGCATATACCATTCCGAAATTGACACTGCAGCCTTTGATCGAAAACGCAATTATACACGGTTTTCATAATTCCCTAAACGAAGTCATCATTGCCGTTACCGCAGACTCTGATGAAAAATCTATTATTCTACACATAAAAGATAACAGCGGTGGAATTCCAGATGAAATTATGGATAACATCAATCATTGGAATCCATCGGATGATTCTGAGAAAAACCTTTCCGGATGCAGCGGTGTCGGTCTAGTGAATATACAAAAAAGACTCCGTCTTACATACGGAAATAATTATGGAATTACGATACAAAAAAATAACAAAGGTGGAACACATATTCTTATACAAATACCAAAAAGGAGCGATCTATGAAAATCTTAATTGTAGATGACGAAGAAATTCAACGCAGAAAACTTGCCCGGCTTATATCAGAAAGTTCTATTTCTTTTTCTGATATTTTATGTGCACCAGATGTTCCGGGAGCAATAGAAATTATTGAAAGCCAACATCCCAGTATCGTACTATCCGACATACGGATGCCAGTAAAAGACGGTCTTGAGCTGACACAATATATACAGGAATCTTATCCGGAAATACTCGTAATTTTGGTTACAGGATATTCTGAATTTGAATATGCCCAGGCCGCAATCCGTTATAATGTATTTGATTATATTTTAAAACCTATAGATCCGGAATCTACATTATCATGCATACGTCATGCTACTGCAAAACTTGAATCCATAAAACGGCGAGAAAATAATTATAAGGTATTACAAAATTATTTCAATGAAAATGTATCTTACATCAGGAATCAGTTTTTGCAAGAGTTGCTTTTCTGGCCCTCTCCACTGTCTGAGGAGCAACTGCTTGTGCAAAAAGATCTGTTGCACATAAACATCACCAATTTCAGACTTGTTGTTTTAAAATGTCATCTTCATACAGACGCTGTTTCCAATCAAATAGAAGAAAAATATTATTACTCACATCTGGCAGAACTGGCAATAAAAAAAAGAGATTCCGAGGCTCTGTTATATAATATTGGAGATATTCTATACTGGATTTATCCTTCAGATAATAATGGCATCTCAAATTATGCCATGATGAAAGATATGGAACTTCTATTAAATGAACTGGATGGAAATGATGTTATATTCCAGATCAGCATAAGCAGCCTTTCCAATAATTTTAACCAGTTAAATACTCTGAGGCGTCAGATAACCATATGCCAGTCCCATTATGAGAACCATTCCGATGATTTAATTATTTTCTATGACGATTTAAGCACACAATCATATGACCTGTTTAATGTTCACGAAAAGACGCAGTTTCTTTCAACACAAATTTTAGCCGGTAACACCAAAGAAGCCATAAAATGTCTGGATAGTTTTACATCTGATTTATCTGGGAATAAAATTATAAGTGAGGAAATCTTTTTTTTCCTGCTTTCCTCCATCTCCTTTACTTTGCGTGAAATATCGCAAAACGATGATTTAAAAGATGAAATCTATGATAAATTAAATACTCTAAAGAACTGCACGGAAAAGGATTTTTCTGTAACTAGATTTTTCCCGATTGTCACATCTATATGCAAACTGGTGAATACCCAATATAAGACAAACGGAAACACTATTGTTGAGCAGGTATTGAAATATATAAAATCCAATTACAATCAATCCATCAGTCTGACCAGTGTATCTGAATATGTACAGCGAAATCCTTCCTATGTCAGCCGTCTGATTCGTCAACACACAGGAAAAAACTTTACTATGATTTTAACAGAAAAAAGAGTGGAAGCATCCAAGCGCCTTCTGAAAGAAACCGACAAAAAAATAACAGATATTTCCGATTTAGTCGGATATCCAAATCAGCGGTATTTCAACCGGGTTTTTTCATCCTATGTGGGAATGGCTCCAAATGATTACAGAAAAATCACCCAGACATTTGACTGAAAAACCATTCGTAAAGACGATTTTTTCAAGAGTTTCCTTGATAGGAGACAACGCAACAGATTTAATAAACGTTTCCCATGATGCCATAGATGATTGTCTGGGAATATGCAAACAGCGAGGGGAAAGGAATCATGCTGTGTAGAAACCTCCCCCTTTCTTTTCCACAAAATAAGCTATAAGTAGTATAAACTATCCACAGCTTATTGAAGGGTTAACTGTTTATCCATGCATCCAATGTATTTATGAATACTTGGAAAAAAGAAAGTAACTGTTCAGAACCAATGTCACTTAGTTAGTGATACGAGTTGGGAATATTCATAGAAATATAGCATTAGTCATGTTCCTGTATCCACAAACCAGTTGAAAGCAGGAAAATTTCTTGCTGTTTATGGTACAACAAAAGGCTGATTGCGAATCTGCCTCTTAAAAAGTTATAATGATAATGATGTTTATGCAGCCTTACATATGAAATATCGTGGTTTTCCAGAAATGGGTTGCTTGAAGTCTTGAGTACTGAAGATCATTCCAGACAGGGATTAATTTCTTTGGCAATAAAGACATCACGTCATATTTGTCCTTCTCCATGTTCAGACAGAAAAAGACTCTGCAGATGCAGATATGTGCAGCTATTGTAAAATTGACTTTATACGCATGTTTTGTATCGTTTGTTTCCAACACTATATAGTTTATCACAGTTTCCATGATGTTATAAGTGATCAGTTTTGCCCATATCTCCTGTTCGATATACTGTGGTTTATAGGAATGAAAATTGCTCAGTCCAATCATGTATTTCAGCTTTCTAAAAAAGGATTCGACTCCCAACCCTGAAATGTAAGGCATTTCTATATCTAAAAAATAATTCCATATGTTTTCAGATTCTCCTTAACCACTTTCAAACATTCTTTTGCAGAAGCAAAGGTTCTAATATTTCCGTGCATTTTACAACCATCCATTAACTACTAAACATTTCCTGAATTTCCCTGTCCTATTCTCCAACCACAACCTTACAATCCTTCTTAAAGCACGCAATTCCATACTTAATAAAGTTCCTCATTCCGTCCTGTCTCAGCCTATCCACATAGTCTTTTTCCTCTATCTGCTCCAGTGCTTTGGCACATGCCGCATCCATATCTCCATTTTCTGCATATTTGAGTTCGATTACGATTCCTGTCCGGTTGTCCGGCACCTCAACCAAAATATCACTGTAGCCGGTTCCGGACTCGGCATTTGACTTTGTAAGCCAGGTTGCTTTATAGCCCAGCAGACCAAGCAGAATGCCATGATAGAAATTTTCTTTCTTTTCTTTTGCAACCGCTGTGTCTCTTATGCTGATCGTGTTCCACAGATAATCTCCAAAGATCTGCTCAATTTTTTCCGGATTTTTTTCCAAAAATGCATTGCTGAATTCTTCCAGTTTTTTACCGTCATTCCTGGACACATCGCTGAACCATTCCCTGATTTTCTTTATAAAAAGGTTTTTAATTTCCCTGTTTGGTATGGTCAGGCGGTATTTTCCGCTTTCTGTACGTCCCTGATGCGTCAGATATCCGGTGGTAAAAAGTACGCTCCACAGGTTTTCAATGCTTTTATCAAGCTCATCATACGTGAGTTCCAGCGAGATTTCTTTTTCAATACATTCTCCTGCAATCAGACGCTCGATTTCGTTTTTTGTCTGGACATCCGCTTTGTCTATAAATCTACGCACAATGGCATTGCCGCTTGAATTCGACCAGAAATCTTCTGGCATTGCGTTCGGATCTGCACACAGGCTTTTACAATACCGGATAACATCCCACGGACAGTAAATATCGGTGTTTCCGAAATGATAACCATCGTACCACTCCTTAACTTCCGGATAGTGGTCTGAAAACGTGTAATCATCCAGAAGTTTTTCAACCTCATTGTCCGTAAATCCAAAACTCTCATCATACGGAACATTTAAAACCGACAAAACCTCGAAATTGTTAAATCCTGTAAAAATACTTTCTTTGGAAATACGCAAGCATCCTGTTAAAACGGCAAACTGCAGACTATCATTGGTCTTTAAAGCCATTCCGAAAAGTCCCCTAATGAGTGAAACCATCTCCCGATAATAGCCATTCTGAAACGCTTTATCCAGTGGAACATCATATTCATCTATGAGGATTACGGTTTTTTGTCCATAATGCCTATGCAATAAATGTGACAGTATATATATGCTTGATGTCAGTATATTCTCATCCATAGAATATTTACCATTATGCAATGCGACAATTGCCTGATACTGCTCCTTTTCATTATCAGATAGTTTGTCACTCTCTGACAAAAATGAAAAACGTTGTGCCTCTCTTCCTGCCAGCTCTGTGATACGATACCTTGCATACTCATATTTAATGTCTTTCCCAAGCGGCGGGGACGGGTAAAAAGAGTTACTTTGCTCCAATCTTTTCATTGTAATTCTCGACTTACATTGATTTAAGAGGCTTGTTCGGACAGGGAAATTTTAATGTTCGGATATCTCCGGATTTGCACAGAAAAGTCTTTGTATAAGCAATCACACACTAGATGTCCATGAATCGACATATCTGGGGAACCCTTAAAAAATCGCCTGCTGCCCAGGAACCATGCTGAGAAATTTATACCTAAGTTTATAAGTTGTTTCGAATTTTCATAAACTCTTTAGCATGTTGTCACAACCTGTTCATAATGCACTGGTAATATAAAACCATCAAAACAAAAGGGGCTGTTGTATTTTAACAAACGGTGTTGGGGTGCTGTCAGTTCCGACTAAAAACAATTCGCGAAAGCGATTTTTCTTATAGATCCGCCACAGAATATCTTTTCCTCCCTCTGTGGCGGGATTTTTTATGCACATTACCTTCTGGATATTGGCATATGTGTGAAAATCTGCTGACTGAATTTTTTTCTTCTCTCTTTCGGGACATATGTATAAAAGCTTATTGGCTATGTCCCTCTTCTTTTTTCTTATGGGACATATGCACGGAAACTTATTGGCTATGTCCCTCTTCTTTTGCTCGCTGGGACATAACAGAGCAAAAATTTTCTATATGTCCCCAAACGAAAAAAATCACCCTTTTTCATCAGTCGCAATACAAAATCACGGCAATTAAGTCCTACTTTTGTTCTTCAACAGACTTTCGTTCATTATAAAACATTACAAAAAGGAGCCGGTTGCCCGACTCCTTTTCTGTAGCAAATATAAATTTACCAAAATTACTGTAACAGAGAAAGTACACCCTGATTAGACTGATTTGCCTGTGCAAGCATAGACTGTCCAGCCTGTGCAAGAATGTTGTTCTTGCTGTAGTTAACCATCTCTTTTGCCATATCTGTATCACGGATACGAGACTCAGCAGA
>ERZ860009.296-NODE-296-length-24669-cov-2.007069_pt1 | contig 24669 bp, 14 predicted proteins | sample MGYA00510114_ERZ860009 | MGnify/ENA primary metagenome ERZ860009 (study PRJEB30046, sample SAMN00715177) | human gut metagenome | study: EMG produced TPA metagenomics assembly of the A metagenome-wide association study of gut microbiota in type 2... | reverse complement strand
AGTCCGCCGCGGATTTTTCCCATCGCCAGATGGGAGCGAGCTGTACCTTTGTATGCCGAAAAACTTTTCGGCATACAAAAGGTGCTCGCTCTGCGAGGTTGGGTGGCGTTCCCGAGTCACGCCACTTAAACTACCAGATTGATGACAACCACGAAAAAGAGGATCGGACGCCCGACAACGACAGATCCCAGAGTCCACAGGTATAATTTCAAACTCACGACGGAAGAGAATATCCGCTTTAAGCAGATGCTTTGTAAGGCTGGACTGGAGCATAATCGGAGCCAATTTATCGTCAAAAGAATCTTCAACGAGGAGTTCGTCGTTATCAAACGTGACCGAAGATATAGTTCAAATTATTCAATTTCCCTGTTTTGAGTTCTTCAATCTTTGGTCATACATTGTTAAACAATTGAATTGATTTTGGAGTATCAAGCATGAAGTAAGACAGAGCTTTTATTGGTTTTAGAAACCGTTTATGACGTTCCGTCCCCATGCATTGCATCTTAAAGCTGAACTGTTCGTGAAGTCGAGTAGAGTCCATGTCCGCGACGATGGTTTTACAAGATGTAATTTTCACTTAAAGTTTTTTATTATGGTTTACAGAGGTATCGATATCAGCAAGAGCAGTTTCGTAGCGGCTTATCCATCAACGAACGGCAACCCTACTAAGACTTTCCCTAACACAACCGCGGGAATGCGTGAGCTCATCGGTACGCTTGCTGTCGCTGAGCATCATTGCGTTATGGAAGCTACCAGCAATTACGGCTGCTGCTGTACCTGCTACATCAGAACGGTATTGCCGTCAGTTTTGCCCCCCCCCAAAAAAAAAGCAGATCAAGCATTTTTCCCGAATGATGATGCCCGTTACCAAAACCGACGAAAAAGACGCCTACATGATCGCCATGTACGGGGAGAAGATGAATCCTCCCATCTACAAAATGCCCTCGCAGGCTACAATACGGATCCTTACCACCGAAGGGTTTACCTACTTTGACAATGCAAAGCAACTATCCCGCTTCATCGGAATATGTCCAACCTATCAACAATCAAGAACATCCGTAAATATCAGAGAACATATCAACCGGAATGACGATGAACGTCTGCGATCTTTACTCTATATTGCCTTTTGGACTGCCTTGCGTTACAATAGTCGGGAGTGTTATATCCGATTAAAGGCAAATGAAAAACCATTCAAAGTAGCTCTGATTGCTGTGACTAACAAACTCGTCAGGCCTGTTCTTACCATTACTACAATCAACTCAATATATCGATGGATTTGTCCCGGCTAAAAAATAATCTTCGGTTCTTTTTTTATCTTTTTACTTAATTATTTGCTTTTTAATACATTTCCTCATAAATATTCGTTGGCTTTGCCTGCTTCCACTTGGAAAATACGAATTTTGAAGAATTGAAGATTTATCTTAACTTTCGAAAAAATTTCATGCGACGTGCGATTTATTCCCTCCATCCTCCGGTCGTTTCCGTTCAATGTCATGTTGTACTTCGTCGGATTCTTATCTCCGCCGCTCCCCGCCGCTGCCGCCTCCTATGACCGAATCCAGACCCTCTCGATGGACGAAGGACTCCCGCACAGCGACGTAAATGCGATTACGCAAGATCGTGACGGCTATCTTTGGTTCGCGACATTCAGCGGGCTGAGTAAATACGACGGATACAGACTCCAAACCTTTCGGACCGACAATTCCGACCTCACCAGCGACCGGATACTCTGCCTATTCGTCGCCCGGGATTCGTCCCTTTATATCGGAACCGAATCCGGAGGGCTGAACCGTTACGATCCGGTGTCCGAAACGATATTTCCGGTCGCCGAAGAGCCGACAACCTCTGCAGACCAGGTGATCAACAACATTTTCGAAGATCGAAAAGGTACCGTATGGGTCTGTCGAAACGACGGATTGGGATACCTCACACTCCGAGGAGCAACCACTTATCTGCATGTCAAGAACCGATGGAGAGGATTCTACATACAGTGCGGAACCGCCTTGGATTCTTGCAGACTGCTACTGTCGACCGATGCCGGCCCCGTCATCTATAACCCCGAAACCGAGGAGATACAAAATATCCTCCGGGATGAAATCAAAACCCGCTGTTTCTCGATGCAGTCTTTCGCAGACGGCAAAATCGCGCTTTCCGGAGGATGGGGCGTTCGGATCTATGATCCGAAAACCGACGACCTACAGAGAATCTGCGACTTCTCATCCCGGGTCACGACGCAGGACAATCACGGAAACATCTGGGTCGGAAGTTTCAACCGGGGACTGTACAAATACGACCGGAATGGTATTAAGATTGTTCACTACCACCCCAAACTCCCCATTCCTCATGCCGTCAACTCCTTTGAGATCAGCGCACTGTTCGAGGATCGTTCCGGGGTGCTTTGGATCGGAACGATCGGCGGCGGCTTGAGTAGGCTCAATGTCGTCGAAAAACATATCGAATGCTATACCGAAGCGCAGGGCTTGTGTGAAAATCGGATCATCACGTTCCTCGAAGCCCGCGACGGAATACTTTGGGTCAGCACACATGGCGGCATCAATCTGTTTAATCGAAGTTCCGCAACTTTCCGGGAGCTGCGCATAAATGGATTGCCGAGCATCCAATTTGCAACCGTATCAGCCTTCTTTATGGCCGAAAACGGCGACATCTGGCTCGGAACGTGGGACAAAGGATTGTGGGTCATCGACAGCCGGGATATCGACCGGGCGATACAGACCGGTCAGGTCCGGGCCCGACAACTCAAACATCCGGTCATCGACGGGGAATTGTCCGTGTTCCGAATCGTTGAAGATCGCGACAGACACCTGTGGATCAGCTCGAACCGGGGATGTTTCGAATACATTCCATCCCACGGGGATTTCAAAACCGGGCAGTGGATCAACTATACCCACAACGGAGATGATCCCAATTCGTTATGCTCCAATTTCACGACGGACATCTACCCCGATACCGTCACCGACAATAAGACCATCTGGATCGGAACCCGCTCGGGGCTGAACCGAATCGTATTCGATGCCGACGGCAAGGCGAACTGCCAGCGAATCGAACTCGCCGCTACGAACGCCCGTGAACGGAAGGTGTGTAGTTCCGATGCCTTCATCTCGACGATTCACTGTGACCGGAAGGAGGGGGGTCTTTGGATCGCAACGATCGGCGAAGGTCTCTTCCTTATGACCGAAGGTCGTTGCGGCGGGAAAACGCCCCGTTTCAGCTGTTTCGACACATCCAACTCCCGGTTCTTCAATAACGAACTGGAGAGCCTGCAGGAGGACGACCACGGAGCCTTCTGGATCGGCGGCTACGGAATCACCCGCTTCGATCCCCGGGATCACTCGATCCGGCATTTTACGGTAAAGGACCAATTGCAGAGCAACTCCTTCAAAATCTGGGCATCGTACAGACTCCGCAACGGCGAGATGGTTTTCGGAGGCGTAAAGGGGTTCAACATTTTCCATCCGGACAGCATCACCGACAACGACATCCGCCCGCGCACGGCCATCTCCCGGCTTAAGATTCGGAATCAGACCGTCTCGGCCGGAGATTCCGTTTGCGGACGCGTCGTCCTGCCGCGCGCCATCAACCGGCTCAACAAACTCGACCTCTCCTACAACTGCAACAACCTCACCTTCGAATTTTCGGCCTTCGCCTACGTCGATCCCAAGTACAATACCTATAAATATAGAATGGAGAATTTCGACACCGACTGGAACTACACCAGCGGACTGTCGCCTCAAGCCGTCTATACCAACTTGCGCCCGGGCAGCTACCGGCTGGTCGTATATGCCTCGAACGAAGACGGATACTGGTCTCAGGCCCCTGCGGTGCTCGAAATCACGATACGTCCGCCCGTCTATGCCACACGCTTGGCCTGGCTTTGCTACATTGCGCTAACCATCCTTTTTCTCTACAGATGGCACCGCCGTTCACTGCGAAAACTACAGGAGCGCCACCAGATAGAGCTCGAACGCAACAAATACTATGAAGAGCAGAAGAGCAGCGCCAACATGCTACAGTTCTATACCGATATCGCCCACGAGCTCAAGACGCCGCTCTCGCTGATTACAGCCCCAGTCGAAGAGCTGCTCTTGAATCCGCATATCGGAAAAACGACGCGCAACAGACTGGAACTCGTCAACCGCAATGCGGGGGCATTGAAGACCCTGCTGGAACAAATCCTCGACTTGCGCAAATACGAAAGCCACAAAATGGAACTCGCGGCTGTGCAAACCGATGCGTCGGAATTCCTCCGCGGTATAGCCGAACTGTTCAAGCCGTTGGCCGACCAACTTCAGATACAGTTCTCGCAGGAGATTCCGAACGATCCGCTCATACTCTGGATCGATCGTCGGAAAATGGAGATCGTTATCGCTAATTTGCTCTACAACGCATTCAAATACAGTCGGAAAAGTTCAGGGAAAGTGAATCTCGTCTGTGAAGAGCAACAGCTGTCGGTAACCATTTCGGTGGAAGATAATGGAATCGGAATAGCCCGGGATGAACAGTCCCGGATCTTCGAACGTTTTTACCAGGCTCGAAACAACAACTCGCCGCAAAAAAGCATCGGCATCGGACTCTCCCTGGTCAAGCATATCGTTACTCTGCATCATGGAGAAATTGAAGTCGCATCCGAATTGAACGTTGGTTCGCTCTTCCGGGTCCGGATCCCGAAGGGATGTGCGCACCTCGCTCCCGAACAGATCAAAGATTCCGACAAGGTCCCGGGTCGGCCATTTCAGAATCTCCCGATAGGGATGGATTCCGCGCTGTCGGACTTCGGTGACGATCAATTCGAATCGGAGATGGCGGCGGAAACCGCAATCGGGAACGATCGTGGAATGCAGTGCGGGCTCCTGGAAGAAAATACGCGCCACGGAGCAGCTGCATCTGATGGAAAAAGAGTTTCGATTCTCGTGGCCGAGGACAATACCGCCTTGCGGGATTATCTTCGAAGCGCGCTGGAGAACCGATACAACGTCTCGACGGCACGAAATGGAGAGGAGGCTTATTGTCAGGCAATCAATGAACAGCCCGATCTGGTGCTTACAGACATCGTCATGCCGGGAATGTCGGGAATCGAACTTTGCCGCAAAATCAAGGAGAATTCCCGGACTTCGGCAATCGGGGTCATTCTACTTACGGCCCACAATCTGCAGAACTACGAAGTATCCGGATACCGTGTCGGAGCCGACGCTTATGTAGCAAAACCGTTCTCCCTTGAAGTGCTCTTCTCCCGTATCGACAACCTTGTTGCCCGACAGAATAAAATCCACAAAAACAGTCAACCTATAAAGGAGATTCCCATTTCAGAAGTCGCTGTGGAGAAATCCGAAGATCTCTTCCTTGTCAAATGTACCGAAACCATCGAGACCGAAATAGCCGATCCGCGATTTGACGTCCTACAGCTTTGCCGCAAAATCGGCGTGTCACGATCGCAGCTCTACCGGCGTATTCTTGCCCTCACGGGGTTGACGCCCATACAATTCATTCGCAGCATCCGGCTAAAGCACGCTGCATCATTCCTTGCCCAAGACGGAACACTTCCTGTCAATGAGGTAATGTATCGCGTAGGGTACACCAATCTCAGCCACTTCGCCAAAATCTTCCATGAGGAATTCGGACTCTACCCCAAGGAGTTCGCCCTCCGGAACCGGAGCAAAACGGGAAAAGTGGACTCCGCGTCGGAAATCTTCTCCAAAAACGAGCCCGAGACGCAGAAATGACCCCGGACGATTTTCTCAAATAAATTAAAAAATACTTTTCCCGTCATCCGTGTATTTTGAGACATTTGCGTTGATTTTTTAGGTTTTTAATAGTTTCCTTTGCATCAGCTGCACCAAATGCGGCAATTTGAAAACCTAAACTAAATCAACGCAAATGAATCATTTTCTCTCTCCATGCTCTATCCGCCGGGGTCGGATCATCCGATCCGCCTCCTTTGGGCCCGGAAGTCTCACCGGGCAGAATCCGAATATTCCGAGGAATACATATCTTGAGAATATGATTCCATGATTCGGACAGGGACGCCGGAATTCTTCATGCAAGAAAGCACTCCGGATTCCCTGACCGAAAAAATACCTACATTCCAAAAACTGCGAACCATGAAACAGCTATTCTTTCATCTCGTGCCGGTTCTTGCCTTTGGGTTGGTACTGGCTGCTTGTGACAACGATTCGGACGAGTGGACACAACCTTACGAATTCGCTTGGAGCTACGGCGCGGAATCACAATTCAGCGTCGGGAAACCCGCTACATTTACGGACCTTTCGCTCGGGGTCGAAACCCGCGAGTGGAGTTTCGAAGACGCAACACCTGCGACCTCCACGGATCCCGAACCGAGCGTCGTATTCAATTCGAAAGGCATAAAGACGGTAACCCTACAATCCATTTTCTCAACGGTCAGGTGCAGTCCGAATCGTTCGACATTGAGGTATTTTACCCGCTTTCGGCTCGGATCAAAGCCTTGGAACTTACACCGAAAGGCTGTATTCGGCTCGATACCCCCGTCTCGTTCGGCCTTACCGAAGTCGAGGGTAATCCGACATCCTACCAATGGACATTCGAAGGCGGTACGCCTTCCTCGTCGACTGATCCCGCCCCAGTGGTCACCTGGACTTCGGCCAACAAAAACGGAGCCCGAATCTCCTGCAGACTCACTCGGGCCGACGACGGAATGACAACTACCGTCGAACAGACTTTTATTGTCGGAAACTATCCAATGCTGCACCCCATTCCCGAGAAGGATTATGATCCCTGGCGGTTCGAACTTTCGTCCATTGGAAAATGGACGCTCTGGAACACGACCACTTCCGCGGATGATCTGACGACTAACACCTCCATCGTCAGCGGCGGGGCCGATGGCTCGAAGCAGGCCCTCAAGGTAACGCTCAAACCGGGAGTCATCTATCAGTTGTTCACGCGAGACAACTGGGTTTGCAACGCCCAACTCGTTGCCGGACAAAAATATGAAGTCTCCTTCTGGCAGAAAACGGATGCCGCGGAGGGTTCGCTTATCGTCTTGACGGGCATCTATAACAATCTGCCCTCCTGGTCTTGGAATGAATACCTCCAGGTACTTGCGAGTGACCACTGGAGCATCTACTTCCCCGATATTCCTTTCGAGGAACAGGTGGAAGAGATGTTCGGAATTTGGAGTAATATCGAATATCCGCTTACCGAAACGATCACACTCCCGGCATCTCCGGAGCTGATGCCTTCCGCAGAGTGGAAACAGGTCCGGTTCGAATTCACGGCCACTAGCGCCAAATACGAATCGTTGCTGAACACCTATCCCCAATTCGCTCTTCTGTCAGCCGGCTCCGCTGATGTAAACTGGTATTTGGACGACATACAAATCAATCTTATCGAAGAATAACCCGAATAAACTATTCGCTATGAAACGATTCGTTTTCTTACTGGCCGGCTTGCTGCTCATTGCTTCGAGTCTCCGGGCCCAGACCTCCGTCAGCGGTACGATTACCTCCCCGGACGGAAAGCCTGTCGCCGGCGCGTCGATAATCATCGAAGGCAGCACCGTCGGTGCCACGTCCGATGCCAAGGGTTTCTATCGGATCAAAGTCCGTTCATCCAAAGATATTCTCGTCTTCAACTTCCTCGGGTACCGGGAGGTTCGCGAATCCGTCGGGCAGCGATCCCTGATCGATGTCGTACTCTCACCCTCCGACCTTCAGATAGACGACGTCGTTGTAGTCGGTTACGGTGCCCTACGGAAAAAGGACATGACCGGAGCTGTTGCCTCGATCAAGGCCGATGCCTTCGAAAACCGGGTACTTTTCTCCGTTGACGACGCTTTAGCCGGCGGAGTGGCCGGTCTGATGGTCAACTCCTCATCCGGAAAACCCGGCTCGGAGTCGAGCATGCTTATCCGCGGTGCAAACTCCCTGACCGGCTCCACTGCCCCGCTGATTGTCCTTGACGGATTCCCGCTCTTCGATGTCAGCACCTCCACCGGGGGTGGCATAGACGGATATGACACCGGCATGTCCTCGCTCTCGATGATAAACCCCGACGATATCGCTTCGATCGAAGTGCTAAAAGACGCCTCGGCAACGGCAATATATGGTAACCGCGGAGCCAACGGAGTCATTCTCATTACCACCAAACGAGGCCGGGGCGACAGCGGAAAGATCCAATACAACACCTACTTCGGATTTCAACAGATGAATAAGCGGTATGACATGATGGATTTTCGCCAGTACGCCGCCTATCAGGTTGATCGAAACTCCTCGAACAACCACCTGTTCACGGACCCTATCACCATGCAACCCCGCACAATCGGAGACGTACAGTCGCGGGACTGGCAGGATGAAATCTTTCGTACCGGATTTATTCAAAACCATTCGCTATCTATTTCACACTCTACTGAAAAAACGAGTATGTTCGTCTCCGGTTCCTACATGCAGAACAAATCGGTCCTCATCGCCACGAATTGGCAGAAACTCACGGCTAAAGCTACGATCGACCACCGATTCACGGATTTTATACGCACGGGTGTCGATATCGGCTATAACCGAATCGTCGACGACGGAGTGCCGACCGGCGGCGAAGGCACGTCCCAGGTTGCAGGCGTCATCACTTCGGCCCTGACGGCTCTTCCTTTCGAATTCGACGAAACGACTCAGGCCTATTTCCGCCGTGCAGGCGTCTCGCAGTCCTCGCTCGACTCTTATATCGACAACTATCACGGGAATCCGGTCAACATCGCCAATGAGACCGAACTCACCAAACGCATCAACCGAATGATGCTCAATGCCTATGTCGAGGCCGACATCCTTAAGAATCTGACCTTGCGCATCACGGCAGGATATGACAGTTATTCGCTCAAAGACCGCCAGTTCTATCCCACCTCGACGCCCCGCGGCTACTTTTACAAGGGGCAGGGTATCATCGGCAGTTCTGAATCCGGAAGTTGGATCAACGAAAACACGCTCACCTGGAAGCCCGTATTCGGGAAACACCGTCTCAATGTCCTCGTCGGCATGACTGAACAAGGATACACGAACTTCTACGATCGCAGCGAAACCACTCAATACGAATACGAGGATCTCGGATCGAATAATGCCCAGATGGCTAAAGTTTTCAACGTCTACTCCAGCAAGGAGCAGGTCCGGTATGTCTCGCTCATCGGTCGAATTAACTACTCATACGACAACCGTTACATTGCCACTTTCACCCTCCGCCGCGATGCTACCTCGCGCTTCATCAACGACAAGTGGGGTACGTTTCTCTCCGGTGCATTAGCCTGGAACATCGACAGCGAAAGATTCATGCAGAATCAAAATACCGTCAGCGCCCTCAAACTGCGTCTGAGTCTGGGCGAGGTTGGCAACTCAAATGTCCCCACCTCGGGCTCCTACTCGCAGCTCTACGGAACGAACTACTCCTTCGGAACCATTGAGACCATCGGGCAGTCTTCTTTGTCTATTGCTAATGAAAACCTCTCCTGGGAGACCACTCGCGAAGTGAACGCAGGATTGGAGGTCGGGTTATGGAACGACCGGCTGAAATTCACGGCAGACTTCTATGACAAGGTTACCCGGGACCTGTTGCTTGAGGCTCCCGTTGTTAACATCGTCGGATTCGACAAGGCATGGCAGAATATCGGCAAAATGCGCAACCGCGGTATCGAGTTGAGCCTGAACGCCCAGTTGATCAACCACAAGAATTTCAAATGGAATTTCTTCGCCAACTTCGCCCGCAACAAGACCAAAATTCTTGAACTCGGCCAGGGCGGAGCCCCGATCCTGCTGGGTGTCACTTGTCTGAGCGGTCAGAATGCCGTCATCCTGCAAGAGGGCGGAGAGATCGGAGACATATACGGATACGTCACCAAAGGTGTCTATGGACTAAATGATTTCGAAATCGACGGAATAACGCCGAAGCCTGATGTCGCCGTCGAAACCGGAGCCGAAAAACCCGGGGCCATGCGCTTCGCCGACCTGTACAAGGACGAAAAGATTACATCCGACGACCGGACCGTAATCGGAAACTCGACACCCGATTTCTTCGGAGCCTTCGGCACGAACTTCACCTGGAAGAACCTCGACCTCAACCTCTCGTTCCAATATTCATACGGAGGCAACGTCTACAACGCAAACTACAATCAGCTCGCAGCGTTCACCGGAACCACGAACAACCAAATGGCATTCTTCGAGGAGCGTTGGTCGCCCCGGAACCTTGCAAGCACGCAATACTCCACGATGACGAACGGAGCGGTCTGCTCGGCATTCGTCGAAGATGCCTCGTTTCTGCGGCTCCGCTCTGCACGGATCAGCTACACCTGTCCGCGCAAATGGTTCGGCCCTAACAGCCACATCGGCTCGATCAAGTTCTATATCGCCGGAGAAAACCTCTTCGTCCTCACTCGATACTCGGGCTACGACCCCGAGGTGTACTCCAACCAAGGTTCCAGCAGCATGAGCAATATCCTCACGTCGGGCTTCGACTACGGCTGCTTCCCCCGCCCGCGCACCTTCACCGCAGGTATTAACATTCTGTTCCAGTAAAACGATCTCCATCATGAAAAAGTTCATCACCTCCGCATACTCGCGACTCGGCCGCTTTGTCGTTATCGCGGTTGCAGGCTGTATCTTCTCGGCGTGCAGCGACTTCCTCGATGTCCCCCTCGAAAGTACCGTGGCGACCTCCAACTTTTACAAGACTGCCGAAGAGTTCGACATGGGACTCACGGGCGTTTATAACATGCTGCTCTCGGCCGAATGGGCCAATGGCGACCGATACGGGTCCTATTTTCAGGGTTTCCTCATCCTTGGGCGCGTCGGAACCGATGAGATGATCATTCCGACCAACATCGACGGAAACGAGACAGAACTCTGCAACTACACCTACACCCCTTCGCATCGCTACATCTCCCGAACATGGTATGTCCAGTATCGCGGGATACAACGCGCCTGCGTTATCATAGACCGTCTGACTGACACCGATATCGGCAATGAAAGCGAGAAGAAACGGATTCTCGGCGAAGCCTATTTCCTGCGGGCCTTCTACTACTTCCATCTGGTAAGGCTTTTCGGTGAGGTGCCGATCATCAACCACGAAGTTACCGATCTCACAATGGTGCAGACTGAAAAGTCTTCCGTGGCCCAAGTCTACGAACAAATCGTCAGTGATCTGAAACTAGCCATCGGGAACCTTCCGGTGTCGAATGCGAACGGCCGGGCTCACTACTACGCAGCCAAAGCCCTGCTCGGCAAGGTCTATTTGCAAATGGCCGGCGAACCTTTGGAAGACTCCGAAGCTGCGGCTTTAGCCGAAGTCGAACTCAACGAGGTTATCCAGAGCGGTCGTTTTGAGCTCGTGAAGGATTATTTCAGTCTGTTCGATGCGTCGAACGAATACAGTTCCGAATACCTATTCGATGTCGAGTTTGCCAACAACGGTACAACCACCTACGGAGGCCAGGTCGGAACTATCGATGGTGTTCAGACCCCCAATAACCTCTACTGGTCTGCGGTATGGAGTACCCAGGAGTTCTATGAAACGTACGATCCCGCCGACCTGCGCCGCGACAACATCGCTCGCTTCAAATATGTTTACGACGACAATCAGAATCTCGTCAAGGAGGATCTCAGTTCCGAACCGATCTACTACGCCTACAAGTTCCGCCATGCCCTGACTGAGGAGGGACGGGGGCCGGGATGGGCAAACTGGGCAAATCCGATCAACTTTCCGATCATCCGTTATGCCGACGTGTTGCTGATGTATGCCGAAGCCGTTTGGCGGGCTCACGAAGTTCCTTCGCCCGAAGCGCTCGAATATGTCAACCAGGTGCGACGCCGTGGTTTCGGAGTCGATATCAAGACTCCGAATGAAGCGGTTGATCTGAAGATGATGGACGGCGACAAGTTCGCCGAGGCCCTGCTCGCCGAGCGTAGTTTCGAACTCTGCTTCGAGGGACAGCGCTGGTACGATCTGGTCCGCTTCGGAAAACTTGAGGAAGGCGTGAAGAAACTGGCCAAGTATTCGAGCGTGGCGACCTCCCAGGCGCAGAACTTCCAACCCAAACACGTAATCTTCCCCATTCCGCAGGATGTTATCGACGCCTCGAATGGGAAGATCGAACAGAATCCGCTTTGGAAATAAAACCCGATCCTCCATTCAAATTACGAAACCATGAAAACACATGCATTATACGTCGCTGGTGCCGCTCTGATGATCGCACTGTCGTCCTGTGACCGCGATCTTGACCTCGCGCATGCCTACAACAACGGTTCCAGTTCGAAACCCTACGAATTCGATGCGGATTTCAATCCGGATGATTACACCGATTTTGGAACGTTCGTCGTCGGTGACCGCAACATCTGTTGGCAGGATCCCCACATTCCCCGGTATATGCTCTGGCTTGACGGAAAGATCTCCGTCGGGAAATACGATGATTCGGGACTGTTTACGACCTACTGGTCTGCGGACAATTCCCTGCGACAGGTATCCGCCAGTCCCTGGCTCGATGAGAACGTCAATGCCTTGACCTCCGATATGGAGGTCTTTGGCAAGTGCATCGAACCCGTATCCGGATTTTACGACGGCGGCGCATGGTTCATCGGCGTGCATAAACTCATGGACGGTCGGTTGGCCGGATTCTTCCATGCCGAGAGCCATTGGCCCGGAGTCTCCGCCGCCTATAAGTCCATTGGCGTCACCTATTCCTCGGACAACGGACTGACCTGGGAAACGGGCAGACGGATCCTTTCCGGAACCGACCCCAAACCCGAAAATCCCGCCGGGCAGGGTGAGTCCTACGGCTTGGGAGACGGGTGCGTAGTTTGGAACGACGCGCGCAAAGTCTGGATATGCTACTACTCGGGCTATTGCGATGACCCCGGAAACTACATGATCACGATGGCCTGTTCGGAGGATCCGGCCGGAGCTGCCGGAACCTGGAAAAAATGGGATGGCAAAGCATTCACCGTCGAAGGCTGCAACGGGCAGACACAACTCGGCGGCGCAAACATCAAGATCGCCAATCTCGATACCTATGCCGGCGGAAATCCGTCGGTCATGTGGAACCACTACATAGGCAAATGGGTGATGGTCTATCATTCGTGGAGCCGACGCATTTGTCTTTCGACGAGTGCCGACGGTATTGCGTGGGAGGCCCCTATATCCCTCAATCTGGGTGAGGAGGAGGCCATGTATCCCAACCTGATCAGTGAAGAGGGAGATCAAACCGGGGGACAGGCTGTCCGCATGTATTATGCTGCAGACATGAATGATCTCGGACAACGCAGTCTCGCATGGAGAAAGGTCGTATTTTATTGATGTTTGGAATGTCGATCCGAAAATTCATCATTCTTTCCGCGCTGATCGTTTCCGGATGCGAAATGCATCCGGAAACGATTGCCATCGACTTCGATTCCGGAACGGAGGACTATACGCCTCTTGTACGCAAGATCCTTGCGGAGCATCCAGCCGGTGAGGTCACAATCCGATTCGGAGCGGGGACGTTCGACTTCTATCCCGAACAGGCGGCCGGCAGCTATCTCTGCGTTTCGAACAACGACAACGGCTATAAACGCTGCGCTTTTCTGCTCGAGGAGATGCGACGTGTACGGATCGAAGGGGCTGGAGAAAAAACCCAGTTGAGATTTCACGGCGCAATCGTTCCGTTCCGCGTCGCTCGATGCGAACAGATCGTTTTCGAGGCTTTCACGATCGATTGCGACGCATCGTTCATCTTCGAAGGCCTCGTCGTTGGTAACGATCCTCGTACGCACAGCATCACGCTCCGTCCGCTCGATCCGGAACGTTTCGAGATCCGGAGCGGGGAACCCTGGTTTACGGGCTACGACTGGGCGAGTCCGTTCGGTGAAAATATTTTGTTCGATCCCGGAACCCGTTCGCCCTACTATCAGGCCGAACAGTACGAACACGATCAAAAAAAAACGCTGCAGGCCGAATGGATCGGCGATTCGCTTGTCCGTCTGAGCGGCTACTCGTCTCGGGAGCTGCCTCCTGTGGGAAGCGTCTATACGGATAAAGGCCCCCATTCGACTAACGCCGCTATCCGGGATTCTCGTTTTACAAGTCGGCCGGTGTTGAAGTCCGGAACGTCACGCTTCACGATTCGGGCGGCATGGCGCTGATCGCCGAGAACTGTCGCGACGTCGTCTGCTCGCAATACCGGGTTGAAGTCCCGCCTCAAAGCGGCCGGATGGTCTCTGCATCGGCCGATGCCACTCATTTCGTCGGATGTTCGGGAAAAATAGTGCTCCGGGCCTGCCGGTTCGAAAGCATGCTCGACGATGCCACGAACATTCACGGTGTTTACATGACGGTTGTGGATCGGTTTTCCGGGAACCGGTTTGGGGCCAGTTTTGGGCACTTTCAGCAGGAGGGTTTCGATTTTGCCGAACAAGGTGATTCGCTCGTCTTCATCGATCGTGCCGATCTGGGGGTACTCGGCTGCGGACGAGTCGAGGAGGTGAACCACGTGAATGAAAACTATTACATCATTCGAACCGGATTCGACCTGAGTGCAATTCCGGACTCGGTGCACATTGCCGTCGGGAACCGCGCGGCCGATGCCGATGTCGAAATATCGGAATGCACGGTTCGTTATAATCGCGCCCGGAGTTTTCTGCTTTCGACTCCGGGCGACGTATGCGTCGAAAACAGTGATCTTTCTTCAATGATGGCCGGAATACGCATTTGCGGTGACGCCAACTACTGGTTCGAATCGGGACGTACGCGCAACGTCGTGATCCGTAACAACCGATTCGGCACGATGGCTACCGGCGGCCGGTCTCCCCAGGCCGTTCTGCAGATCGACCCCGTTATTTCGCATGATGCCCGGAGCGGGGGGACTCCGTATCACGGATGTATCCGTTTCGAAGGAAACCTCGTGGAGTCGTTCGACAACCAGTTGATTTATGCTCTCTCGGTCGATTCGCTCGTCATCAGCAGGAACCGGTTCGTCGATTCCCGCCGGTTTGAGCCCCGGTTCGCCGGTCTCTCGGTCATCGATGCCCAGCACTGCCGCAGCGTCACAGTCCGGAACAATGACTTCTCCGGGTGGAAGGAAAATTCGACAATCAGTCTGGTCGACTGTTCCGAGCATTGTTTGGAGGGTGAAGAGATGCCTCGAATGGTTGAGAATCCTAATCCGTACTTCTATGAAAATTAGTCGATACATCCTCCCGATTCTCGCGACCGCATGGATCGGAAGCGTTTCATCCCGGCCGTTCGGAGATACGCTTCGGATGCGAGATTTCGGTGCGTTGCCCGATTCGGGAGAGGATGCTTCCGAAGCCTTGCGAAAAGCCGTCGCTACCATCGGAAAGCGGGAAATCCCCACCGTATTGTGTTTCGAGTCGGGGCGGTACGATTTCCATGCCCCTGAGGGGCAGGACGACCGGGTGAACATCGTGGCAAGACTCCGCGGCATTCGGGATTTAATAATCGACGGCGGTGGCGCTGAATTCATCGCACACGGGCGTTTGATGCTTTTCTTGGCTGAGGAGTGCGAAAGACTGACGATTCGCAATTTCTCGCTCGACTGGGAACGCCCCTATATCACACAGGCTTCGATCGTTGCTCTTGGGGACGGCCATGTTGACCTGGCTATCGATCGGAAACGTTATCCCTACCACATCGAAAAGGGGCGGATCCGCTTTACGGATGAGACTTGGGAGCGTGAAATCGATCCCGAAAGTTATTCTACGGCTTACGATCCGCAAAGCGGTGCGGTGCTTTACGGTACCCGGGACTGTCCTCTCTCGGACCGCAATGCAGTCTTCCGCGGCGAAGCCCGTGAAATCGCTCCGGACACGGTCCGCTTCTTCGGGACGGTCGACCGTCCCCTGCCGATTGGTACGGAACTCGCTCTTTACCATGGGCGGTATTTGTCCAACGCTATGACGGTGGTGAACTGCAGGAATGTCTGCTTCGAAAAAATCGACCTGCGCCATTCTCCCGGAATGGGCGTTTACGGACTCCGCAGCGAGAACATCCTGCTCAAGGCGGTTTGTACGGTCGTCAATCGTTCCGAAAAGCGTCGGTTCAGCTGTGCTGCCGATGCGTTCCACTTTACCAACTGCCGCGGATTGATCGAACTTGACGGCTGCAACTGCAACGGACAGGGTGACGATGCCTTGAACATACACGGCATCTATGCCCGGATAGTCGCTGTTTCGAAAGACCGGAAACAGATTGAGTTGTTCGGAGTCCGGTTCCCGGCAGAACGGGTGTTCAAAGCCGATGATGAGATCTGGCCGATTGTACGAACGACCGGATCTCGGGGGGCCCGGAACCGCATTGAACGCATTGTCAGGAAAAGCAGCAAGCGGCTTGTTGTCGCCTTGCGTGAGCCGCTCGATAAAACATTCAGGGAAGACGATTTTATCGAAAACGCCTCGTGGTATGCCAACGTATCGATTCACGATTGCTACTTCGGGCGAGCCAACCGCGCCCGCGGCATCTTGCTCACCACTCCCGGAAAGGTTGTCGTACATAACAACCGCTTCATGACGGCCGGAACGGCAATTCTCATCGAAGGAGATACCGACTACTGGTTCGAATCGGGCGCCGTGTGCGACATGGATATCCATGACAACCTTTTCGAGAACTGCGGCACTTCGGCTTCGAACAACGGCGGATCCGGCTGGGGCGAAGCCCTCATCAGCATCACTCCCTCTTTCCGTCCGGCAGACGAAAGCAGCCCGGTCTATCATCGCAATATCCGGATCCGCAACAACCGCATTCTCACTTATGACCGTCCGCTGCTCCACGCCCGATCGGTTGAGGGACTGCAGTTCGTGGCAAACTGTGTCGAACAAACATACGATTTCCCCGCCACAGCCGCACAACGCCAATCATTCTGCCTTGAGGGGTGTCGAAATGTGCGCATCGCCGAGAACCGGTTTATCGGCTACGGCAAACCCGATTTCGAACTGATCCATATGAACCCAAATAATATCTGTCATGAAAAAGCGAAATAAGAAAATCATTGCTGCACTGAGCGCAATCTTCGGGCTGCTTGTCATCGGGGCATTGTGCTGGAGTTTCGTACTCTGTTACAGGACACTCCATCCGCCCCGCCTGACCGATCTCAGCTGGCTCACCCGGCAATATCCTCATACCACAGAATGGCTCGACAGCATCCGCAGCAACGGATTGCTGCATGATATCGTACGGTTGAATGCCGACGGAGAGCGACTCCATGCCCGGTGGCTATGGGCTCCGGAGCCTACCGAAAAGACCGCCGTGCTCTTTCATGGCTATCAGGGTTCGGCGGAAACCATGCTCATGATCGGCTATCTCTTCAACCATGATTTCGGATTCAATGTTCTGATTCCCGATCTGCGCGGTCATGGGCAAAGCGAACCTTCGGCCATCAGCATGGGGTGGACTGAACGAACGGAAGTGGTGGACTGGATCCGAACGGCAGATTCGCTTTTCGGCGGCAATACGCAGATCGTCCTGTACGGCGTTTCGATGGGTGCCGCCACTACGATGATCGCCGCTGCCGAAGAGTCGCTGCCCGCATGTGTCCGCTGTGCCGTGGAGGATTGTGGCTACACTTCAACCCGGGATATCTTTGCCGATTCTTGGGAGAAGCAGTGCCGACTGCCGCTCTTTCCGCTCTTCCATCTATCGGACCTTTGGTGCCGGATCCTCTACGGATGGAGTTTCGCAAAGGCTTCTCCGCTCGATGCCGTGCACCGATGCAGGTTGCCTATGTTGTTCATTCACGGCGACAAGGACTCGGTCGTCCCTGTGGAAATGGTTCACCGGCTGTACGAAGCGAAAATCGGAGACAAGGAACTCTGGATACTTTCCGGCGTCGATCATGGTGCCGCCTATCTCCACGATCCGCAGATATATGCGCAGCGCGTCCGCACATTCGTGGAGCACTGGTTCGAATGCCCCGCCATCCTTGAACAATGAAATGACAATGAAAAAACTGCTGTTCCTTCTTTTTTGCACCGGGCTCGGACTTCCTGTTGCAGGACAACGCTGGCAGATTGATCCGGACGGAGGCATCGTCTGGAGACCCGGAAACGATACGCCCCACAGGGATCATCTCGAAATGACCGGCGAGCAGATCTCGACGGTTCTCCGCTGGGTTGTGGATGACCGAGGAGCCTTTCGCGTCGAACGTTCGCTGATCTTCCCGCTGTTACGTGTCCGTCCCAATGATACGCATGCCAGTCTGATGTGCCGCGTGGCCACGGATATTCCCTCGCTGTTGGCCGTGAATACCTCCGCCTCGGGTTTCAATGCTTCGGCCCTGCAGTTCGAACGGGTCGAAAAGATCGTCATAGACGGTACGGTCCGGGTCTTTAGTCAATGGAGTTTTAATGCCGTGGGGGCCGGATACGAGGAGGTGGAGCATCCGGCTCCGGTCTTGGCCATGGAGCGCACGATCTTTCCTTCGCCGACACAACCCGCCCTCTGTGAACGGTATCTTATCCGCAACATCGGTTCGCAAACGCTGGAGATTTCCATCCCAGAGTTTTCGCAAATCGTGACGACCCCTTCGGAGCGAGGCATTACGGGCGGCTACGTCATTCGGGCCGAATTGCTCGATGCCGGAATCCGCATACTGCAGCCCGGAGATTCGACCGTGGTGGATGCCCTCTTCCGGGCTTGTCGAGTCGGAGAGACACTTCCGCCCGCAGATGTCGGAGCCGAACTCCGCTCTCGTAGGGAGTTCGTGTCTGCAATCTCGGACAAACTGGTCCTGGAGACCCCGGATCCGGTAGTCGACACGGAATTCCGCTTTGCCAAGATCCGGGCTGCCGAAAGCATTATCAAGACCCGCGGCGGCTACATGCATGCTCCGGGCGGCGAATGTTACTACGCGGCTATTTGGGCCAACGATCAGGCCGAATACGTCAACCCTTTTTTCCCAATGCTCGGATACGACATCGGGAATCGATCGGCACTCAACGCATTCCGCCACTTCGCCCGTTTCATGAATGCTGAATACCGGCCTATTCCTAGTTCGATCATCGCCGAGGGCGACGACATCTGGAACGGGGCCGGCGATCGAGGCGATGCCGCGATGATCGCATACGGCGCTGCGCGCTACGCCTTGGCCCGCGGGGAACGGAACGAAGCCGAAGAGCTGTGGCCTTTGGTGGAATGGTGTCTCGAATACTGCCGGCGCAAACTCACTCCCGAAGGGGTCGTCGCTTCCGATACCGATGAATTGGAGGGCCGATTCCCTGCCGGCAAGGCCAATCTCTGTACATCGACACTCTATTATGATGCCTTGCGGTCGGCCGTCTATCTCGGACAGGAGCTCGGATGTCCGCGTGAAACGCTGCGAGTTTACAAACGGCAGACTTCGGAGCTCGCTGAGGCGATTGAATGCCATTTCGGCGCCACGGTTGCCGGATACGAAACTTACCGCTATTTCGATGGCTGTACGAAACTCCGCTCGTGGATATGCATGCCGTTGATCGCCGGGTTGCAAAACCGCAGCGAAGGGACTGTTCGGGCGCTGCTCGGAAAAGAGCTGATGACCGAAAACGGCCTCCTCACCGAACAGGGCAGTTCGACCTTCTGGGACCGTTCGACCCTTTATGCTCTGCGGGGAATCTACATCGCCGGGCAGGCCGACCGTGCAACGGAATTCCTCAGTCATTATGCCCGGCGCAGACTCCTGGGCGATCATGTTCCCTATCCGATCGAAGCATGGCCCGAGGGCTCTCAACGCCACTTGGCCGCCGAAAGCGGGCTTTTCTGCCGCGTTATCACCGAGGGATTGTTCGGGATTCGCCCCACCGGGTTTAGGAGCTTCGATCTTACCCCTTCAATGCCTTCCGGATGGAATCGCATGGCGTTGCGGCACATTCGGGCCTTTGAAAACAACTTCGACCTTGTCATCGAGAAACAGCCGGACGGGTTTCTGCGAGTCACGCTTGCGATTTCGGGACGCAATCCCCGAGCTTTCCGGCTTCGACAGGGAGCGTCCCTGCGTATCAAACTTCCATAATTTACAATATCCTGATGAAAAAACTGCTTCACACCCTGTTGCTGTTTGCTGTCGGGCTCTTTGCAGCCTGTCAGGCCCCGACATCCGGTGGCGATGTCTACTTGAATGATTTCCTTGACGACCTGACTGCACAAACCGACGCAGGACCGGCCATTCGGGCCGCCTTGTCCCATTGTGCCCGGATCCGGGCCGCACGGCTTATTCTTCCGGGTGGAGAACTCCGATACGACCCGATCTGGCGGTCGAAAAGTACCAGTTCATCAGCAACAACGACGAAGGTTTGAAACGGATTGCCTTTGATTTGGTCGGCCTGCAAGATTTCACCATTGAAGGTGCTGACACGAAACTCCTTTTCACAGGTTTCGTTTCACCGTTCAACCTCGAACGTTGCCGCAACATCACGATCCGCAATCTTTCGATCGACTTTACCCGCACGTTTCACTCCGAAGGTACCGTACGGGCGGCCGGAAACGGATGGCTCGATTTGGAGTTCCCGGACAAATACCGATGCGATCTGACGGACGGATGCTTGCGTTTCCTCGATGACGAAGGTCGTGTCTACCCCTATTCCAGTTTGTTGGAGTTCGATACCCAACGATGCGAACCGGCTTTCCACGTCGACGACTACTGGCTCCCGGCCCATACCATTCCTGCTGAACGGCGTCCTAACGGATGGATTCGGATTTTCCGCAGTGATTTGAAGGCCGCGATCGGGAATACGATGGTCTTCGGGGCCGCCCGACGGCTCAATCCCGGGATCACCGTTTCCGATTCGCAGGGTATTGCAATCCTCGACGTGAAGCTCCATCACTGCGGAGGGATGGGGGTCATCGCACAACGCAGCCGCGACATCGGAATTGAACGGATGGAAGTTGTTCCGGCTCCCGGCAAAAAACGCATGATCAGCATCACGGCCGACGCCACGCATTTCTCCAATTGCGGGGGACAGATCCGTCTAATTGACTGTACGTTCGAAAATCAGAAGGATGATGCCTCCAATATTCATGGACTATATATGCCCGTCGATACGATTTTCGATCGGGAGCGGATTTGGGTTCGCTGGGGACACAGCGGGCAATACGGCACAGATTTCCTCGTCCCGGGGATGGCGGTGGAAATTGTCGACAACCACACGCTTGAAGCCTATGCCCGGCGGATTGTTGCTAAGGTCGAACGGTTCAACAAGGAGTATTCTGCGGTAACCTTCACTGAACCCTTACCCGAGAACATTCGTCCCGGCCATCTGATTGCAGCCGACGAACCCGGTCCCGATGTTCACATCAGCGGTTGCCGGATGTCGGGAAACCGCGCCCGCGGTTTGCTGATTGGTTCCCGCGGACGGGTTATCATCGAAAACAACTATTTCCATATCGCCGGAGCCTCGATCCTCTTTGAGGGCGACGGTAACTTCTGGTTCGAACAATCCGGTGTCCGTGACGTAACAATTCGCAACAACATCTTCGCAAACGGCAATTATGGAAGCCGGGGATGGGGAAGTGCCTGCATTGCTGTCGGCAGCGGAATTTCCCAGCGGCAGACAAGTCGTTATCACCGCAATATTCAGGTCGATGGAAATCTGTTCCGAGTATTCGATCCCCGCATTGTTAATCTGTATTGCGTAGACGGATTCCAATTCTCTGCGAGCAATCGCATCGTGCGAACGTCAGACTATCCTGCGACATTCGATCCGAAGCTCCATTTCGTATTCGACCAATGCGATCACATCGAGATTCCACGACAGATTGAAATGGCTGAACAGCGTTGAAAGAGTCCTTCTAAAAAATCGATATCAGATGGGAGTTGCAACAATAAAAGTTTGCAACTCCTATTTTCCCATACTTTGGAATAAAAGTCCGCAAGACACAGCTAAAGAAGTTGGATACATTATTCTCATGTAGGATTTCATTCCGTCGTGAATAATATAACATAGGCCGTAGCAAAAACAGAGGAGGATACTCATCATATTTCCATGGAGCACTATAAAATCTGAGCGTAGCAGGTTGAAGATAAACTGGTGGTTACATCTTCATTCAACTTTTTTAGGGGGGCTGGCATTTATGTCGAATGCGCACTCTCTAAATTGCCTCATTATCTGGATTTTATTCCATATTGTCACATATCCCAATAACTCCGGCTTAGCACCTGACTGAAATGAAACAATAGAAAAATATTGGGTCATCAACCGGAGTGAATATTATAGACAGCAAGTTTTTCAGGCTGTAGAAAATGATAAGGCGCAATTTGCCTCCGATAATGATACAGCCATGATTCAATATATTGAGTAAATCGGCTAATTGATGTCCAAGTTAATTTCCTGCTTGTGTTACCAATAATACGACGCAGATCTTCCAATTTTATAGCCTCGAAAATATCTTCCGATGTAAAAGTATTTCCATTCCAGACTTTTTATTTCAAACGTTATATCAACTATATTTAGCCGCTGCTCCGATCTGAAAAAATACACTTCATACGTTGGCAAAAGTAAGACGACGTCTGATGAATATCCGAGATGAATCAGTAAAGTGATTCCAGGAATGAAATCGCTACTATGGACTGTCATTGCATTGAGGGAATTCGAGATGAAAATGGTCTGGTTGAAAGTAAACCATCCTGTAGTCATGGACTGCGGAAGAAAATCGCAATTCCGAAATCTCCGATTTATTGGGCAAAGCAATTTACACCTACAGATCTTATGGGAGATAGCAGTTCCGATGCAGGAACTCGGTGCCGGACGATGTCTTGACGGTTCGCAGACTTCTTTGGATCTGTTTGTAGAAGGGTTCACATGGATGATCAACATCTAGATAAATGATTCCGATAAGTATAAGCATGTCGTACTGAACCGCAAAAACGCTATTGTTTTTAGCAAATTTGCTCGATCGGAAAATTTTTCGTAGCTTGCAGTAGGTTATTTGAAATGCGGCATTTAGACGCAATAAGCTGAAAATAAATCGTTACCTTCGCGTTACCTATTTTCCTATATAAAAGTTGTAACGACCCGATAAATCGAATCGTTACAGTTTTTTAATCCCGTTCCCCGCGGGGTTCGCCTTTTGGTTCGGGGAGCATTCGCCCCGGCTGTTCGGAAGCGCTCTTTTTCAGGGGCGCGGAAGGGGCGGCTGCCGTCGCCGGGGAGGGGCTAATTGCCGCCTTTCAGGCGGTCGGCGTCGAGCTGCGCCCGGGATTTCGACTTGGTTACCAGCCATACCCCCGCGAAGACGCACAGCGCGGCTCCGGCCTTGGTGAATCCGAAGGTGTCGAGTCCGATCGCCACGGTGAACAGCACCGCCACGACGGGCTGCACGTAGTTGTACATCGACACGACCGTGGGCCGCAGGTGGTGCTGGCCGATGGGAACCATCAGGTAGGAGAGGAACGTGGAGCAGACCACGACGTAACCGATTCCGGCCCAGGTCCGGGGCGCCAGCCCGGCGTAGTCGACCGCGGTCAGCGGACGGTAGTAGATCACCACGGCGACTATGGCGGCAAAGAGGAACATCCACTTCATCGTCGTCACGGGCGAGTAGCGGACGATCACGTTGCGGAAGGCCGTGAGGTAGGTGGCGTAGCTGACGGCGCTGACGATGCACAGCACGTCGCCCATGACGCTCGACGAGTGTCCTGTGCCGTGCTGGCTCACGAGAATCAGGATCAGCGCCCCGGCGCATCCCAGAAAGACGCCCCCGGCCTTCAGCCACGTGATCGGCTCGCGCAGGAACAGCGTCGCCAGCACCATCGTCAGCACGGGGACCACCGTGGCGATGATCGACGTGTCGATGGGCGAGGTGAGCGACAGCCCCCACAGGAACAGCATCTGGTTGAGCTGGATGCCGAAGACGGAGGCCAGGAGCAGCAGCGCGATGTCGCGAGGGGCGACCCGTTCGCGGGGCAGCAGCAGCGAGACCGTCCAGAACAGCAGCGCCGCGCCCACCATGCGGTAGACGCTCAGCGCGAAGGGGTTGACCCCTCCGGGGTTGGCCTCGGACCAGAGCACGCTTTTGCCGATCGGGGCGTTGAGTCCCCAGACGATGTTGGCGACCCACAGGGCCGCATGTCCTTTCAGTTTTCCTTTGTCCATCTTTCGTAGCCCGTTCGAGAAGCGGGGGGCTGAAGCGGGGCGGGCGCCGATCCGTTTCCGAATCTCGATTTCGGGCGCCGCCCTTGAATCCCGGCTTTTGGCCGGGGCAAATATAAGGTAAAATTCGGTGCGATAATTGCCCGGTTTTCTTTTTGTGAGTAAAACGCGCTATAATCTCGACCTGGTTTTCGCCAACGTGTTTTTCGGAGCGAATTTTTCGTTCTACGTCTCCCTCACGCGCAATTACCTCGATTTCCAGCAGATATTCATGTTGCAGGTGCTTTCGGCGGCGGTTTTCTTCATCCCTTTCGCACTTTTCTCCCGCTACTCCTACCGCATTACGTGGCGCGATGCGGGCAACATTCTGATTGTCACGTTGCTGATCGTCTACGGCTGGATGTACATGCTGCTCTGGGGGTCGTCTTACACCACGCCCATCGACGCCTCGGTCATCGCCACGCTCGGCCCGGCCTTCACGCTGATCATGGATCACCTGATGCACCCGCGCAAGTATATCGGGACGCGTGTCGTGGGGGTGGTCTGCGCACTCGTCGGCGCCGGAATCCTGATTCTCGGCGACGGCTTCTCCCTTACA
>ERZ860009.294-NODE-294-length-24905-cov-2.003501_pt1 | contig 24905 bp, 14 predicted proteins | sample MGYA00510114_ERZ860009 | MGnify/ENA primary metagenome ERZ860009 (study PRJEB30046, sample SAMN00715177) | human gut metagenome | study: EMG produced TPA metagenomics assembly of the A metagenome-wide association study of gut microbiota in type 2... | reverse complement strand
ATTAGGGGCGTACAGCAAGGAATACGGCATACCAATCACCTGCAGGAGTTTGCACCAAATCGGCATGGCCGGTACAAGTGACTGGATTAGGACGGTCATGGGGCAGGTCACGTTGTGTCAATATCGGGTTGGTACCGCACGGCTTGAAAGGTCCGAAAGGAGAGGAAGCCGAGAAGATGACCTCGCAATGATTGGGACCTGTACCGCCTTCGGCTGCCATCAGGTAGTAAGTATCGTTGATATGGTAAAGGTGCGGGCCTTCTATCCAACTGGGATGTTGCGATTTGTCTACACCGCCGTCTATAATCACTTTTTGTTCTCCTACGGTACGGTTATTTTTCCAGTCAAATTCGCGTATCCAGATAGCGCGGTGCCCGCTGTATTCCGGCTTTTCGGCCGGGGCGTCGTTGTTTACAATATAGGACTTACCATCTTCATCAAACAAGAAACCGGGGTCTATACCGCCTACTTCGGGTAGGAAGACCGGATCGCTCCATTCTCCTTTTTTAGGGTCATCGGTTGTTACGAAGAAGTTACCGCCACCGTCTACTGCTGTAGTAATCACGTAGAAGAGCTTGTTGTGCGGATTGTATTTGATGTCCGGAGCATAAATGCCTCCGCTGATGCGCAAACCGTCTTTCAACGGTAATTGAGAGGGACGGTTCAATACATATCCCAGTTGTGTCCAGTCTTTAAGATTGGTGCTGTGCCAGATGGGAATTCCGGGATAGAATGCAAATGATGAGTTCACCAGATAGTAGTCATTTCCTGCACGGCAGATGCTGGGATCGGGATAACAACCGGGAAGCAGGGGATTGACCGGCCGGGAACCGGAGGTACTGTCATTCTGTATATTGCTTTCGGTATCGTTTTCAACGGAATAAGTAAAGTTGTCAAAGGTGGCGTTCTTGGGCGACAATAGCTCGCGCAAGAACGGTTTGGGCTGATGATTGCGGTCGAAGAGAAGGGGATACTCCTTACGGCCTTTTACGGGGAAATCATTCTTCCACGAATCACCGTCGCTCACGCCCCATACGGTTACACGGTCCATAACATCGGCATGCTTCACGAACAGGTCGAAGAACGCTTTCATACGTGCGTTCCAGATTTTGGATACTGAATCGGGCAGTGCATCAGGATAAGGGTTCATGGCTGCCTTAAAGGCAACGGTATCACTGATATTGGCACCTTCATGTACAGTAGGCAGCGCGCTCATTTCCCATTCAGTAATCATTAACTTCACACCGGTAGAGGCGAAAGCAAGCATACTCTTTTCGAACTCTTCTATGTTGGGATAGTCCATACCCATATGCCCTTGCATACCTATGGCATCGATACGCAAGCCCCGTTTCTTCAGGTCGTTGATGATTTTCACGTAAGTGTTTCTTTTAGAGGGGTTGCTCATACCGTAATCATTGAGGTAGAGTTCTGCTTCCGGATCGGCTTCATATGCGTATTGGAAGGCGAGCGGTATGTATTCCTCACCTAAAATTTGGTAGAACCGGCTGTTACGGTACGAACCGTCATCTGCCACTGCTTCGTTCACTACATCCCAACCTTTGATGCGCCCTTTATAGCGATTTACAACCGTTGTGATATGTTCTTTCATCCGTTGTTTCATGATGTCCGGTGAAACGTTCTTACCCTCTTTGTCTACACAGAACCAGGGAGCGCATTGCGAGTGCCAGATGAGGCAATGACCGATAACAGCCATGCCGTTCTTTTCACCATATTCTACTATGGAATCGGCAGCACCGAAATTATATCTGCCTTCTTCAGGGTGAATATTTACGCTTTTCATGCAGTTTTCTGCAACGATAGAGTTGAAGTGTCGTTTTATGAGCCTTGTTGCCGCACTGTCTTTACCGGCTACTTGCCGGGTGTTCAATGCTACGCCAACAAGGAATTTGTCACCGAACGCCTCTTTCAGGGATAGGTTTTGAGGTGTCGTTTGCTTGATACCGCAACCTGCCAATAATAGAATAGCGGCAAGTGCGGACAATAAAGTTCTTTTTATTTTCATGGTATTTTGTTTAATGAATGATCACCTGTTTCTGTTTTCTATCTCCTTGTTGATTTCGTCAATCCGTTCATCGTCTAACTCATATTTTGAGATGATAAACATGGCAATTATCAGCAATATGGCAGGGATGATGGCTACTAACCAGAGAATGCCTTGTTCGGCAAGTGGAGATTGGCTGACGGCGTTGTTCTTATCGAATCCTACATAGGCAAGTACCAGTCCCGGTACTACACCGCCTAATGCCATTCCTGCTTTATAGAATATACCGGTAAGAGCATTTACAATACCTGAAATACGTTTTCCGGTGGTGTATTCGCCATAGGAGATAACTTCCGGAACTAAGGCCCACATATAGCCTGTAGCAACGATAACTCCGGTGGATTTTATAAATTGTGCCACATAAACAAGCCATATCTGGCTCTTTAATGACGGTATCATCGATATGATATAGAGTAGGGCCATGCCTACGATTGCTATGGACAGAAATACATTGAACATGGCACGTTTGCCTATCTTCCTCTTAATCCACGGGACTAATGGCATGAAGATAAATGCCGGGATTGAGCCGAGCGCCATAAAGTTCGCCATTTGGTCGCTGGTTCCGTGTACATTGTACAACATATAATAAGACCCTGCCGAATTACCCACAGCCATCATGGCAAATGCTGTAATGAAGAAGAATGCAAGAATACGCAAGGGCCTGTTGCGCTTAAACTCCTCCCAAAGGTCTGACACCTGTACTTTTTCTGTTTCTTTGGCATCCATAACGACACGTTCTTTGCATTGTGTAAAACAGAACACCAGTAAAAGCAGTCCGGCAATCGCATAAATAGCCATGGTATAAAACCAGGCATTGGCGCTTTCTGCTGTATTAGTCATTCCGTCGGCTGACAGACTTGCCACCAACTTAGGAATACCATAGGCTACCGCTAGTCCACCTGTATTGGCAAGAAACATACGTACACTGGTCAATGTGGTTATTTCGTCCGTATCACGTGTGAGCGATGCGTTTAGTGCGCCATAGGGAACGTTAATCAGCGTGTAAAGCATAGACAAACCTACATAGGTAAAGTATGCATAGACCAGCGAGCCGGAGAATCCGTTCCAAAAGCAAAGTATGGCGAAGCCGGTGAGAGGGATTCCGCCAATATCAGATAAGAACGGTATTTACCGAGTTTGGGGTTGTGTTTGTCTACGAATGCGCCTACTAAGGGATCCCATAGTACGTCTACTACTCGGACTATGAGGAACATGAATGCGGCTGCCGATGGTTCCAATCCGTATACGTTCGTATAGAATATTAGCAGGTACATACATACTGTCTGGTAGATAAGGTTTTGTGCCAGATCGCCCGAACCAAATCCAATTCGTTGAAGCCATGACAGTTTGTAAAAACCTTTAGACTCTTCATTCGTTTTTATTGACGTTTCCATAATATCGGATTTTTATTAGTTCTTTGATTTCATTTTTTTATAGGCAATGTTTCCAATACTTTGTTTGCTACACGTCTGCCCAATGTCTTTTTGTCGAGCGGATGAATATCGTTCCATTCTCCTAAGTCGTTGTTACGTATAAGAAAAGCATTAGGAGTGGTTTGGGCCGCTTTTGCTTGTTCTAAACGCATTTCTGCCCATGCCTTGCGGCCGCTGATGTCTTCCTTGGATAGATAGTCTGCCAGTTCCACTATATAAAAAGGTAATTCCGGTTGACTGAAAGTACGTCTCCAGTCGGCCATCATGGCTGTAAGGAGAGTGGCGTATTCATTCCGCCGTGATACGTTTGATTCGCCCTGATACCATACTGTGCCTCGTAACGTGTAATGTTGCAAAGGAGCTATCATGGTATTGTACAGACATACGGGTTTGTAACAGAAGAACATCATGTTTGGAGCCGACGGCATAGGGGTTCCCAAACGGTATTTCCATTCTTCTTTCAGATTGATGCTCTCATCATCGCAGATAAGCTTATACGGTTTTTCCTGTACAAATTCCGGTTGTCCGCCATTACTGATGATGCGTACGGTAATATTGTTAACTCCCGGTTTCAGTATCCCGGCTGGAATACGGTAGATACGGGGTGGATATTGATAGCCGGTAGTTCCTGCAAATGTACCGTTTACGTATACGGAGTCCGCATCTATGATGCAACCTAATCGCAGAGTGACTTCTTTGTTGTTCCAAGTTTGCGGTATTTCCACGTTTTGGCGAAGCCAGTGTGAGCCGGCAATGGGATTCAATCCGTCATTGCCCCATGTACGAGAAAACATGTTCACTGTTTGCCAATTGCTATCATCATAATTTGAGGCATACCAGGGGGTCTTTTCGTGTAGTCCGGCATCGCTGCGATAAAGTGATAAATTCCAGCGATAGAAACTTTCTCCTTCCAGTTTCTTAATATGTGCGCAATAGGCATCATCTTCATACAAACGTTTATCGTTGATGTATATGGGAAATTCCTTTAATCCCTCTTCGCTGATCCAAGCTTCTATGGGGGTACCACCCCAACTGGAGTTGATAATGCCTACGGGCACTTTGGTTTTTTCATACATCTCTTTGGCAAAGAAGTAGGCGAGGGCGGAGAAGTTCATTACGTTCTCTTGTGTCATAGGTTTCCAGCTTGTAGCGGAGAGTGTTTCTTGTGGTGCATGGAAGTTGTAAACTTTAGGTATGATAATCTGCCGGATTCTTTCATTGCTGTATTCGTTAATCTCTGTGGCGAACATATCTGTCACCCGGCTGACGGGCAGTTCCATATTCGACTGTCCAGAACAGAGCCATACATCGCCTATCAATATATCGTTCAGTTTGATGTCGTTGATTCGCATCAGATACGGGCCGCCTGCTTTCATTGACGGTAGTGTTACGCTCCAGTGTCCGTTGTTGTCAGCGGTGGCGGCATACTTCTTTTTCATGAATGTTACACTGACACTTTCGCCTGCATCAGCAGTTCCCCATATTTTAACAGGTTGTTCACGTTGTAACACCATCCCATCCGAAATTAAAGCAGGCAGCTTCACTTTTGCATCCGTTTGCAAGGCGGTGCAAAAGCAAAGCAGCACTGCTACTCCTAACCTAATCTTATCATAAATCAAATATTTCATATTTCAAATCTTTTTATGGTGTATGAATATCAATTTTATTGATATTCATACAATTGTACATATAGTATCTTGAATTCTCCTACCGATATTCGTACGTGGCGCCCCTGATGGTCTTGGTCGCCGTTCAATCGGCGGATATAACGGAACTTTCCTTCTTTGTCCACCTCTACTTCATCCACATGACCGATACCGCAACGCATTCCTTGAAACTTTTCTTTTTTTGTCTTTATCTGTTCGTTACTTAAGGCGAATCCGTCTTCACCTAGTTGTTTTCGTATCTCGGAACCCGGTTTCTCCGAAGTCTTGGCAAATTCCAAAACGATACCGCTACCAGCTACAATATATTCGTTCTTGGATAGTTTTAGAATGAGGCCGCCACCTTCGGGCCATGTGCTGCCGTCTGTGGCGCGTGAGTCCCACGGTAGTGTGAAATAGTGTCGGCAGGTTATTGATAAGTCATCATCCGTAATGATACGTTCTTTGTATTTTTGGCTGAAAAGGAGTCCTTTCATTATTCCTTTGCCTTGATATTCAGTGAGTAAGGGCATTAGTTCCTTTAGCTTGGTATAGCTTTGAGCTAAAGGAGAACAGGAAGAATCAGAGCCATCCTCTATGGAGAATGGACTGATACCGATAGCATCATGCTCGCCGAAAATATAGAAAGCACGTACTCCGTTATTATCTGTCAGGCGGATTTCTGGGATAAAAAGAGGGTTGTTATGCAGTTTGTACTGTGCTACCCAATCGGTGAAACCGTCGTCGTACAGGTCTGGCGCTAAGATGTCGATATTGGGTGCTCCGCAATGCCACACGTCGATAAGATGTGCCAACGGCCCCGCCGAAGGATATTCACCCGGTTTACGTTCTCGACTATTCATGGCGGCATTGACGTATAAAGGTACGTTATAGATGAAACGGGCGGTTTGTGCCATTCGCTCTACGTAGCGGGCGTAGTGCCATGCCATGAATATTTCGTCGGTATAGATGTCTGCACCGAATACTTCTTGCCATGTACCTTGTTTCTTACAGCCTTGGATTTCCCATTTCTTTATCATTTGGGGATGTAGTGTCTTTTTATTTTTTTGCAAATAGTTCATTAATTCTGTGGGAACAGGAGCACGGAATGCTTTGTCTGCTTCTTGGGAATAGTCGCGTGCATCTTCCAGCATGCCTATCTCATTTTCTATTTGTATCATAATGACGGTACCTTTTTCTTTGTCAATTGCAGCGATGTGCTGTAACCATGCCGAAAAGGCACGGTTGTCCGCTTGATAGACATTCTCGGAGAAAGCGCTGGCTATTTCCAATGGTTTACCTGTTTGCGTGTAGGCGCGAGGATATTTTTTATAGTTCTCTTTGAACCAGAGAGGGGCATAACAACTCATGGAGTTTTTCCAGGCTCCGAACCATAAGAAGACGACTTTCAGATTGTTCCGGCGTGCTTGTTGCAGGACTTTGTCGGTAAGTGTAAAATCGAAGTGACCTTCGGTAGGTTCTGTTAAATCCCAGTATGCAGGCACGAGGACGGTATTTAATCCCATTCTTTGTAATTTAGGAAAAATCCGCTCGATGTCTTGTATGGATGAGGCAGATGAATTACCGAGCTCGCCGCCTAATATAAGGAAAGGTTTACCGTCTACGATAAGTTGGGTAGTAGTGCCTTGTCTTTTTAAGTAACTTTTTTGTGCAGCGGCTTGTTCAACAGTAAAAATATGGATAATAAAAAGTAGTATTAAATATCTGCTTGTCTTTTGCAGATAAATTTCGAAAGCAAGGAAATATATTCCGAGAGTTTGCTGATATGTTTTGAATTTGTTTTTCATGTCACAAAGATAGCAGGTAATTTATGAAGAAGCTTTTGTTGGTATTATACAATGCTTTGTTTTTGTTACATGCTGTTTGCTAGATGTTACATAAAGTGTTATACAGCGTACATTATTATACTATCTGCCATTCTTCACGGCATTCTGAATGGCAGATAGTACTATTTTATCAAGACCTATTTATTCATAGACCTTTTCCCAATCGGTACCAGTGAAACCTTCGCTGATGTCTTTTCCTGCAATACCATCGCATACACCTTTATAGGCATGTTTGCGTGCATAATTGGCATCGAAGAGGTTGGGAGATTGATCCTTTAACCAATATTGGTGTTCATCAGGATTATCACTGAGTGTCCAAATAGTGATACCGGATTGTTGTGTCTCAGGAATATTCTCCTTATATGATTCAAAAATCATTTGATATACATCTGATTGGGCTGCGAGTTGTTCGGCAGAAGGTGTAGCGGTGCCCAATGCCACATCCAATTCTGTTACACGGATAAGTTTTCCGGTTGCTGCTAAAGTTTTGAACATGGCATCTATTTGTTCTTTTGTGATACCGGAAGCTGTGACGTGCATCTGGGTACCTATACCGTCTACGATGGCTGCACCGGTCGAGTTGTTCTGGTCTATATATTTTACGAACTCTATTAAGGCTGCCAATTTGTTCGGGTTGGTTTCCAGGTTGTATTCATTTACAAAGAGACGGGAGCCTTGCGCACAGTATTGTCGGGCATATTCAAAAGCTTTGGTTGCATACTCTTTACCAAGATAATATCCCCAGTAGAAATGGCCATTGCCAGTTTCGTTAGACCAATTTAGATTTAATCCGTTGACTGCATCTTCCGTGGGTGCCATATCTGCTTTACCTTCGCTGTCTGTACCGCCAAAAGCTCCGTCTATACCACGCCATTGACAGTTATCGGTGATAGGTTCATTGATAACGTCCCAGTCTTTAATACGGTCGCCAACGTGTTCTGCCATACCTTTTATCCAAGATTCCATAGCGTTGAGTAAAACGGTTTTCTTTTCTTGAGCTGTCTTAGGTATATAGGTAATGGTAGTGCTACGGGTTACTGCTTTAGTCTGCGGTTCTTTCTTTAAACCGAATTTGATATTATCTACATGGAATGTCGCTGCGTTTTTGCCGAAATTGATAAGAATACGATCTATATTTTCTTTGGTACAAGTGTATTCATATTCACATAAAGTCCAATCAGTACTCAAAGTAAATGCATGGTATCCTTCGCCTGAGTAATCATTGCTGTTTTGTGAGGCAAACTGTACTCCGCTGCTGTTTATCGTAGATTTTGCATAGAATTGGATAATATACGTTTCTCCTACAGCCAATGGTTCATTAAATGTATAGGCAAATTGGGCAGCATAGTAGTCATCTCCGTCTGAAGGGTTGACTAGCACTACGCAGTAATCACTTTTATATCCTTCTTCCTTTGCTGATACATTTGTGCTTGAACTATTACCCCAGCTTCCCCAGCTACCTTTGGTACCACCTTCAAAATCACTGTTATCACCGGCAAGAATATTTGTCATGGTATCGTCTATCTTGAGTCCGAATTCAATATCATCAATATAATAAGTGCCGCCAACTTCTCCGAAATTCAGTATGATGCGGTTCACATCTTCATAAGTGGTAGTAAATTCATATTCGTAGGTGTTCCACATACTACCGATATCGAATGTGTTATATCCTCCTTGACTTCCATAATTTGTTCCGTTTTGATATTGAAATTGTAATTTTCCGGCATTGGAAGAGGATTTAGCTTTAAATTTAATGATATATTCTTTGTTCGCTTGTAGATAAGTGTCAAATGTATAACCGCATTGTGCGGTATAGGCCGCTCCGGCATTATCTCCTTTATTCTTTAATGCCATACATGCCGTACCGTCTTCTCCGATACCGTTTTCGATCGTTTGTTCTTCTTTATTATCACCCCAGGAACTCCAGCCACCAGAAGTGCCATTATTGAAGTCGGATGCATCACCGGTAAGTATGTTGGCAACATTGCTGTCGCTTTCTATATTCATTTGGGGAGCGATCAGTGACTTCAGATAATTCTGGTTCTGTTGCGTGTGCCAGATAAAGTTATGACCATAGATCTGGATGTCTGTCGGTACCGCTTCCAGAAAGGCATCGACTGTTGTGAGTTTTAATGTTCCGTCGCTTTGTACAACAGTCTGATGTTTCATTGCATTTCCTGTTGTAAACATTTGGAAGTTGGCATCGGCAATGGCTTTATAATCAGCGTTACCGATGTATTCGTCTGTTCCCAAGCCTAAACCTACAATTAAATTAGGGGTGTACTGTGCGGCATATGCCTTGATATAATCGTAGTTCGCTATTTTTTCTTTCAGTGCAAGGGGCATTTCGGATTCACTGATTTCACCGTGACCATCAGGTGTTCCCCATTCCATTTTATTATCATCGCAGCTACCTAGCATCAATGTACAGGCAAGGGCAGGAAATATGATCTTATTGAATTTCATAATTTGCTTGATTTATAGGTTGATATTTATTCGGCACTCTCTTCATCCGGATAATCGGACACCGTGATATTTGCATTGGGCACGATGCGGAAATTATCGACATAGAGTTTTTGATTGAAGTTACTGGCTTCGAATGTCAGTTCTTCACTATATTTTAAATCGGAGTTACAGAATAGGAAACCAAAGTTACGGTAACTTCCCGCATTACGGTCTGATATAACTTCCGCAAATGTATGACTGCCGCCTTCATCACTATATTTACCGAATTTAGTGAGTGGGATGGTTATAGTAACCCAACGGTCACCGGTAGTATAAGGCACATTCTCGCCGTCTACCAGCCAGGGTACCCATACCATAGCTGTAGGATAGTCAATACTGGTGGTAAATGTTGTTTCGACTGAACCATAACCATAATTTGACAAGTTGTTTTGGAGAGTGATTTCCATTTGTCCGGTTCCACCCCATGCTTCCGGTATATAGGTATCGAATTGCAGTGCTATTTGGCTGGCTTGGGTATTTTCAGGAATGAAAGAGGTCATACGGGTCCAGTCATCTGTAGGTTCGTCATTGCCGGCTGTAAACCAAACTAAAGTTCTTTCGCCAGCTTTGACCCCGCCCTCGTCTAAACGGCTTTGAGGAATTAACATTGCTACTTTGCCGCGACCGGAGTTAAGCGGGTCGTCAACGAGATCTGTAGAACTATATGTCGCACTCCAACTTCCTAATACACCTTTCTCATCAAAGTTGATAACATAGCAATCGTTATTATTGAAACAGGCAGGAGTAATTGCAATACCATTAGCACCTTCTGAGGTAATAGACCCGGATTCTGTTACATTGGCAGGCATGATGAAAGAGTACCATTCACCGTCTTCATCGCTTGTAATGTCTGTTACTTCGATTCCGCCAGGCAGAGTTATCTTATTGGTTTCTTGTAGATTATTTCCATATACAATAACCTTTTCACCGACTTGAGGCAGTGTGTTGTCTATATTGCTGATAGTAGGGGATGCTGCGCGAATGGTAAACTCATAGACGGTTTCTGCTCCGTCCTTTACAAGGCGGATAGTGTTGCGCACTGATTCTTCTGCGTCTGTAACAGGAATTTTACTGTTAAGTTGAACTAACATGGATTTATCGCTTACATAGGTGCGATTGAAGTAGGTATCATAACCGTTTATATACACTGTTTTTACACCATAAAGCCCGCTACCTTCGATGCGGATGATTTGTCCGAGGCGTGCAAAAGTTACTTCTCTGTCGGGTACGGTGGATTCAGCGTCTTCCAAATAAATTTTGCTGATTGTGATAGGACTATTTTGTACATCTTTATCAAAGTATTTGTCGTCTTCGTTGCAGGCAATAAAACCTATGGATAGAAGCACGAGGTACAATGTCCAAATATATTTTAACTTTTTCATGATTATCCTTTTTTATTAGTTGAACAATTCTTCTGCTGTAACCTCTTTTTCTCCAAATTCGTAAGCTACAGTCTGGATGTTACCGTTAGAATCGGGTTTCAAGTTAGGATTCTTACTTTGGTCTGTATCTGCGATAGGTAAACGTAGACTTTTAGCAGTAGCTTCGGCCACACCGGTTCCCGGGGCTACATAACTTTCACTAAGTTGATAGGTGTTGGTAGTGGAGTCATAATAGCTGGCGTTACGCTCTTGATTGTTCATGTAGTTGATAACTTCTTGCTGTTGATAGTAGGCACGAGAAACAAGATCATACCAATATAATCCTTCAAAGGCAAATTCTACACGGCGTTCATGACGCAAATCCTCATAGGTGATAGTCGATTTGGTTGGCATCCCTGCGCGAGTACGTACCAGATTGAAATAGGCTACATCAGTGGTACTGGCATTGTTGCCCATGCTGGCTTCTGTATAATTCAAATAGACTTCTGCCAGACGAAGCATATAGGTATTGATACCTGCATTGTTTACTTGGCTGAATCCGTTGTCTGCGTTGGTACCTATAACATATTTCTTGATATTGGCACCTTGGCTGCCTGCGCTTTCTGTAATGCCATAGGTGTATCCGCCATTTTTGATGTTAAGTTCTGTGTATGTTTCACCGTAGGAAGCTACAGAGTAGTGTCGACGGATTTCATCGTCTACTATTCTGTTCAGAGTTTTGTCTTCATAGTTGGAAAATTCTTTCCATAAATCCCATGAGCAATAAGTTGCTCCACCCCATGCATTAGTATCTGCAACCATTGTAGACCAGGCGAAAAAACGCACCATCGTATTGGCACATCCACCTACTGCGTCGGAGGTGCCTTGCATCCATTGCAGTTGGAAAAGGCTTTCAGCATTGTTATTGATGCTATTTGCTGCAAACAAAGCGCTGAATGGCTTTACTAATTCGGCTTCTGATTCATTAATAACTTTCAAAGCAGCTTGTTTGGCTAAATTGAGGTAATATTCATTACGTATACCACGGTTGAAGTCTGTAGCTGCATTGGTTCCATCATAGGCACCGCTGGTAGTCAAGCCTGCCATTGACAGATAAAGACGCGATAACATGCCGTAAGCGCTGTAGCAAGTGACGCGGCCCAAATCAGATTGCGTTTTAGGCAGATACTTGGCTGCATATTCCAAGTCGCGGATGGCAAACTCTATAACATCAATGCCGGGAGATGCAGGAATCACATAATTATTGACTAAACTTGAAGTATTGGTATAGATAATGCCTGCCCCCCACAAAGAACCGATATACCAATAGGCTGTTCCACGCATGAAGCGCGCTTCAGCGATAGCTCGTTGTTTAGTCTCTTCGCTAATGGTGGATGCTGAGTAATCGGTAATATTATTGATGGTATTGTTAGATTGTGCCACAACAGAGTATAATGAGTTCCATGCATCAGCAAGACCCTGACTTAGAGATGTCTCACTTAAGTTTGTGTACGGAAATATGTAATTGGAATACTGGGCGGTGATATTGTTGGCACGTCCGTCTCCCATACCGTAGTAAAATTTATCGTTGAAGCCTGCCCACACATAATTATATAAAGGAGCTGTGGCTGAAAGCAGAGCGGACTCTGAATCGAAGAATGTTTCTTGATTCAAGTCATGAGAGTTTTCTTGTTCCAGAAAATCTTCGCAACTACTTAAAGATATCGTACTGACTAAAACTGTCAGAAGTATATATTTCTTTTTCATTGTATTTCTTTTTTTAGGTTAGAAGGATACATTTAAGCCGAATGTGTAAATACGCGGTGAAGGATATCGACCATAATCAATACCATTGTACAATGTATTACCGTATAAGCTGCCTACTTCAGGATCGTATCCTTTATATTTAGTCCATGTGTATACATTTTGCAAATTGGCGTAGATTTTCAGATTCTGAATAGGTGTTTTCTGCAGCCATTTTTGGGGAGAGTATAGCCCAATGAAATGTTTTGTATGCGCAGATAAGAACCGTCTTCTACATAGCGGTCGCTGACCCGCCAGTTTAAGTTTTTGGAACTTTGTGTGTACCTGCGCGGTGAGTTGGCATCGCCGCCTGTAACATGGAAATTACGGTAGTCATCCGGTCCGTTGGGATCAATTTTTTCAACGATGGCATAGCCGGTAGATTTCAATAAATTACTGTTGGAACCACTGATTTCCAACCAACGGCGGTTGTAGTTTAATACATCATTGCCATAAGAGCCGCTCAAGAAAATTGTAAGATCAAAACCTTTCCAAGAGAATGTGTTCCCGATACCGTAAGTAAATTTGGGCTCAGGATTACCGATGAAAGTTTGATCTTTATTGTCAATTATGCCATCTTTATTTATATCTTCAAAGATGTAGTCGCCTAACCATGTTTGTCCTTCGGCAATGCTCTGTCCTTCAGGACGTGCTACTTCTTTGACCGTACCGTCCGCAGTTTTGTAATAAAAATCGGTCGGTTCATTGAAACGCCCAATAACTTTATATCCCCAAAACTGACCGATAGGATATCCGGGCATGGAGTTCGTAACGGTTTGTTTGTCATCTCCTATTTGTAACTCGTAAGGAAGGCTGCCTGTTTCCGTGTCCATTTCAACCACTTTATTGCGATTCAGTGAAAACACGAAATTACTTCTCCATTGGAAGCCCTTGGTATCAATATTTACAGTATTCAAAGTGAGTTCCAGACCTTTGTTTTCCAAAGAACCGATGTTACCCCATGGATTAGTGGCGGCACCCAGTCCGGATGAGCCCAGGAATGAGGGTAGGGAGATTTGAAGCAACATATCTTTTGTTTTCTTGTAGTAAAAGTCGGCAATGAATTCTATGCGGTTGTCAAAGAGATTTATATCCAGTCCTAAGTTGGTTGAATAGGTGGTTTCCCATTTCAGATTAGGATTTGCCGTATTTCCGTTCAATACACCGTTACCCCATGGAGTAGCTTTTGTAGAGAGTAATGCAATATATGCCCAGTCTTGAACATTCTGATTACCGGTAGTGCCCCAGCCGAATCGCAGTTTCAGATTATTGATGATGGGATTGTTTTTTAGAAAAGATTCATTGCTTACTTTCCATGCCAGTGCTGCTGAAGGAAACCACCCCCAACGGTTGCCTTTTGCAAATTTGGAAGAGCCGTCTCGGCGAATGGTGGCTGTTAACAGATAGCGGTCATCATAAGAGTAGAATGCACGTCCGAAGTAAGAGAGAATCGAATTGTCATTCTGATAGCCTGTACCGCTGGAGAGACTGCTGTCTCCTGCACTTGGATCTGTAGCTGAGTTTGATAGGTAACCGCTGGCATTGCTTGCTTGTGTTTCCCAGTGATTCTGGCTCATTTCTTGACCAATCATGATATTCACATTATGTTTTTGGGCGAATGTTTCATTGTAGGTCAATATATTGCGCCAGCTCCAATATTTAGTATCTGTTTTAGTCCATTTGCCGGTACGAGTGGAGTTCGTTTTAACGCCAAACTGATAGTCGGGTTCATAGTAGTAATATTTATTCAGGTTATAGTCGGCAGAAAGTTCTGTTTTTAAAGTCAGTCCTTTATAAAGTGTAGCTTCCAGATAAGTATTATATCGGAAATTCTCTTTCTTGTTGTTATTGGTACGAATAGTAGCCAATGCAACAGGGTTATCCGGCATCCATTGGTCATCCGGTCCGTCATAAGAACCGTCTGCCGAAGTGATTGCAACGCTGGGTTGTGATTGTAAAGCGGTCATGATAATGTTATTGTCTGCACCTACTTTTTGTTTGCTGTCTGCCAAAGAAAAGTTAATGCCGCCTTTTAACCATGATTTGATTTGTGCGTCAAGGTTACCACGTAAGGAAAGACGTTTGAAACCAGAACCAAGGGCAATACCGGCTTGATCAAGATAACCGCCGCTGAAGGCATAGGTTATTTTATCACTGCCACCTGTGATAGAAATATTGTGGCTGGTCATCAAGGCATTTTGGAATAGTTCCTCTTGCCAGTCGGTGCCATCGCCCAATAACTCGGGTTCTACAAAATAATCACTTGTTTCTACAAAGCCGGCAGCCGCACGTGCATTGTGGTGAGCAGCATATTCGCGCAAATTCATGACTTCCAGTTTCTTCGGCATATTCTGCCAGCCTACATATCCATCATAAGTGATAGATGCTTCCCCGGCAGCACCGCGTTTGGTTGTAATCATAATAACGCCGTTGGATGCACGGGCACCATAAATTGCAGTAGCTGAAGCATCTTTCAATACATCCATTGAAACAATATCAGAAGGATTGATACTTGATAATGGATTACTGGTGTCATCATCTGTGGTAGAGTCGACTACTACGCCATCGATTACGAAAATCGGCTGGTTGGTGGCATTCAATGAGTTGATTCCACGGATACGGATAGAAGAGCTACCGCCAGGTGTACCTGTATTAGCCTGTATCTGTACACCGGCTGCACGCCCCTGCAATACTTGATCGATGGAGGTAGGAACTGATTTTTTAATTGCTGCATCATTCACCGATACTACTGAACCTGTCAAGTCCGAACGCTTCATCTGCCCATAACCGACGACCACAACTTCGTCCAACATTTCGGTATCTTCTTTCATGATGACATTGATTTGTTTCTTACCGGTTATGGGAATCTCTTGTGCCTTATATCCGATAAAGGAAACTACGATAATACTGTTCGAAGGTACATTTAAGGTGAAATTACCGTCAATGTCGGTTACGATACCATTACTGGTACCTTTTTGTACAACACTGGCACCTATAACAGGCTCTCCGATATTATCTTTTACTGTTCCTTTGACAGTGATGTTTTGCGCAGATACCCAAAGTGGGAGTACGCATAGCAGGAAAATAAACCCCAAAGGCTTAAGAAAATGATTTGTGCATTTCATAATGAAATTGATTTAATGGATAATTTATACTCTCATTCTTAGATTTTCCTCATATATAATAAGGTAACTTTTTTTAGTGTGCCTTTCCTTAAGTGCTCATTTGTTTCATTGGATTAATGGTTAAACATCGTTTTTGTCTGGTACAAATTTATTGTATTCTATATGAAATGTCTGTTTGGAATGTTTCCTGTATAACATATTGATGTAACATCATTTTTCTGTGCGTAACAAAATATTTCTCGAATGTTACATTTATGCTATGTGGTATACAAAGCTATCTATTATTTTTCATACATTTGTTCTGACTTTAAATTTTATAGCATGAAAATACAATCCAAAATATCATTTTTTTTTGTGATATATATAATTTCTTCTTTTACAGTTTATGCACAGACCGGAAGATTTTATACAACTGACAAAGGATTGTCCAGTAGTTTGATTAATCATTTTTTGCAAGATAGCAAAGGTTTTATCTGGACGGCGACAGAATATGGGTTGAATAGTTTTGACGGTTTGCGTTTTACAAACTATTGGCATGTTTCGGGCGATTCTACTTCTATCAAAAATAATTATGTACGTACATTGTTCGAAGATAGTCGGCAAAATCTATTGATAGGATGTATTGATGGCTTGATGAAATATGACCGCGAAACAAACACCTTTTCAGAAATACCGATGATACGTGCCGGTAAGCGGGTTTTTCCACATGTAACACAGATGCAAGAACTGCATAATGGAGAAATCTGGATGACTACTACCGGACAAGGAATGTTCCGTTTGGACGAAGAGCAGAAACAAGCTGTTTCGGTGGATGAACTTTTACGTCAATCCAATTATAACTTTCAATCTTGTTTTTATGAGGATTCCTATTACAATCTTTGGATAGGTACTTATGGAAATGGATTGATTTGTTATATACCAGCAACTAAAGAGGTGCGTGTATTTAAGTATCCGGCTCTCAATGATAATAATATAGCCGCTATTATAGAAGATAAACAAGGAAATCTGTTTGTAGGAACGCAAAAAAAGGGGTTGTCATGCTATAATAGGAAAGAGAATTGCTTTACTCCCGTTCCTTATATGGGAAATAATGTTCTGTCTGTTTACTGTATGTCGTTGGTAGATGGACAACTTTTGGTCGGCACCGATGGGCAGGGGTTGAAAAAGTATAACCCTATAAAGATGTGTTTGGAAGATTATATAGTTAACTCTACTCCGATAGATTTCTCGGAGGGAAAGATACACTCTATTCTGGAAGACAAGGATAAAAATTTATGGCTGGGGCTGTTCCAAAAAGGACTTGTCTTAATACCGAAACAGAGTAATCCTTTTGAATACTATGGCAGTAGGTCTATCTATTATAATCCTATAGGGCAAGGATGTGTCATGTCTATCTTTCAGGATAGTAACCAGCATCTGTGGATAGGTGTTGATAATGAGGGTATATATGAACTGGATACTGATGGTAACCGTCTGCGACATTATCAACCCGGAAGTTCCGCTCATTCTGTAGCTAATACGATAATGTGTATTTATGAGGATTCGGAAAAGAATCTGTGGCTCGGTTCTTATACACGTGGCATAGCGAAGCTGAATCGAAGAACCGGAGAGTGTGACTATTCTTTGCTTATCGACAATGAAAAGATACTTTCCATTACCGAAGATAAACAGAAAAATTTATATATAGGAACATTAGGTTCCGGCTTTTATCAGTATAATTTGCAGACTGGCAATTTGAAACATTATGAGTCTTCCAAAGATGAAACCGGTGATTTGAAAAGAAATGAACTGGCCAATGATTGGATTAACTACATATTCTGTGATAGTGAAGGACTTATCTGGCTTGGACATTATAAAGGAATAAGTTGTTTTAATCCCTTGACGGGGAGTTTTGTAAACTATCGACAGGTGAATACTTTGATTTCAGGTTGCGTGGGATATGCCATTCAGGAAGATTATTCCGGTAATATTTGGGCAGGTACTACAGACGGACTTTATTGTTTCAACAAAAATACAGAGGATTTGGAGAGATTTACAATAGCGGAGGGCTTGCCTAACAATGTTATTTGCGGACTGAGTGAGGATTTCCGGCATGATATATGGATTAGTACCTATATGGGTATTAGTAGATATGATGCCAAAAAACGGTGTTTTGTTAATTACTATTCAGGAGATGGGTTGCAGGGCAATGAGTTTACACACGGAGCTTTCTATAAAGATAAGAAAGGACGGATTTATTTCGGTGGCGTCAATGGTATTACATATTTCTCTCCGGAGAGTATAGAAAATGTCTCCAAAGAAACTGATGTTTGGATTACGGACTTTTATGTATTCAATCAGCCGATACATAAAAACAGCCTTTCAGGCGGAAAATTCATAATCCGTACATCGGTACAGGATGCAAATCAGTTTCGACTGTCGTACGTGGACAACACATTCAGCATCGTTTTCTCTACATTGCAGTACAATAATCCCGAGCAAATTTCTTATCAATACAAAATCGATGAATTAGGTTCCCAGTGGCTTAATACCGAACCGGGAGAGAATCGTGTCACTTATAATAATTTGCCGCCCGGCAAATATACCTTCCAAGTGCGTGCACTCAATTATGGCAATTATTCGGAAACGCGTACTGTAAAGATTTTGATCACTCCTCCCTGGTATCAGACCTGGTGGGCATATTGCATTTACACTGCTTTAGCCGGACTGTTGGTATTGGGCATTATCAACTATATTCTGTCACGTATGCGCCATCGCCGTGAAATAATGAAACGGGAACATGCCGAACAGTTGAATGAAGCAAAGCTGCAATTCTTTATCAACATATCCCACGAGATACGTACGCCGATGACGCTTATCATCAACCCGTTGGAGAAACTGTTGGCGGATAAAAAAGATAACGAGCTGCATAAAACGTATTTGATGATTTATCGCAATGCGCAACGTATTCTTCGTTTGATCAATCAGTTAATGGATATCCGTAAGTTGGATAAAGGGCAGATGTTTATGAAATTCCGCGAAACGGATATGGTAGGTTTTATTGATGATTTGATGCAGACATTTGAGTATATGGCTCGTAAGAAAAATATCCGTTTTACTTTTGAGCACGAGATGCCTCAATTAAAAGTGTGGATAGACCTTAATAACTTTGATAAGGTGCTGATGAATATTTTTTCCAATGCCTTTAAGTATACTCCGGAAGGGGGTGAGGTACAGGTCCGCTTGTCAACAGGTCGGGATATTACACGTCGGGATGCATTACGCGAATATTTTGAGATTGTGATAACGGATAGCGGTATCGGCATTGACAGGGATAAAATAGAGCGTATTTTCGAACGTTTCTATCAAATAGATAATGACGTAACAAAGTCTAATTTCGGGACCGGTATCGGTTTGCACTTGTCTCATTTATTAGTGCAGTTACATCATGGTGAGATTTTTGCCCGAAACAGGGAAGATACTTCCGGTAGTCGTTTCATTCTACGTATACCATTGGGATCAGCACATTTGCGCACTGATGAGTTGGAAGCAGTAGATGAAGAAACAGTGATGTTTCACACTATTGAAAAGCCTGTTTTAGCGAAACTGGAAGAGTTGGCTGCTGAAGAAGAGGGGGAATCTAAAACCAATATGAAGGCAAAGACACGTTTACGGGTATTGGTTGTGGAGGATGAGGATGAAATCAAGTCTTATCTGAAATCGGAATTATCGGATGAATACAAAGTGGAGACTTGCAGCAACGGTAAGGAAGCGTATGATTCGATTTTGCGTGATGCGCCCGATTTGGTTATCTCCGATGTTATGATGCCCGAAATGGACGGACTGACTTTGTGTCGTAAAATAAAGCAGAACACTAATGTAAATCATGTTCCTGTAATCTTGTTGACAGCCAAGTCCAAACCGGAAGATACTTTGGAAGGGATGGAAACCGGTGCCGATGCTTATATGGTGAAACCTTTCAACACGGAATTGTTGAAAAAGACTATTGCCAACCTGATAGCCAATCGCAAACTGCTGCGTAACAAATTCAGCGGGGCTCAACAGCAAGAGGATAAAATGGAAAAAATTACAATGAAGTCCAGTGACGAGATATTGATGGACAAGATTATGAAAGTGGTGAATGAACATCTGGATGACCCTGCACTGAACGTTGAGATGCTTGCTTCCGAGGTCGGATTGAGCCGGGTACATGTACATCGTAAGCTGAAGGAACTGACGAATCTTTCTGCCCGGGACTTCATCAAGAATATTCGTTTACAGCAAGCTGCGACTTTATTGGCGCAAGACCAAAAGCTTACTATATCGGAGATTGCTTATGCCACGGGATATACCAACCTGTCGCATTTTTCCAGTTCTTTCCGCGAAAAATATGGAATGTCGCCGAAAGAGTATATGAATCAACATAAATAAATATCAGTTTGAAAGCAGAAAGGATGCTAAAAAGTTCTTGACTATTGAGTGTGCGAGGCAGGTTGTGCGTATTCCTTTTCAAAACGAATTGAAAGATGAGAAAAGCCATATTACTTTTACTGCTATCGGCGGTTACAGCATTGCAAGCGCAAATCGATGTCCGTACCCGCAACTTTCTCAGACGCATCCCCGTTATCTGACGAATGCCGGCGGAAAGCAGGTCACACGTGATTTAATAGAGAATGAACCATGGGCAAAAGAGGTGTTCGATAAACTGAAAGCAAAGGCGGATTCCTATACCCGCCTGACCGAGGCGCAGCCGGACTGGCTTTTGTCGCGTCTTGCCATGTATTGGAATTCCCATGCCACCGATGTATATATAAAAGGTGAAAGTTTCGATCATGCAGGCGGAGCGAAAGCTCCCGTTCCTACGGTGCGTTATACCGGTACGCGTGGCACATTCGCCACTCACGGACGTCCCAAATTGGCGGATGTCATTCCCTATGACGATGATAAAGACGGTAATGTCACTTTCCATAACAACTCTCTTCCCGGCCGTCCTTTGGAAAAAGTGCATCCCGCCAAGACGGGGCGTAACATCGAAAGCCTGAACCGCGAGATTATGGGAATTGCCCGTGATGCGGCTTTCCTTTATTGGCTGACCGATGAAGAACAGTATGCCCGCCTGGCACCGGTGTTTTCGATACCTATATGCAAGGTATCTATTACCGCAATGTCCCTGTCGATTTAAACCACGGTCACCAGCAGACACTGGTCGGTATGAGTTCGTTTGAGGTAATCCATGAAGATATACTTTATGATATTGTTCCCCTTTATGACTTCCTGTACGGGTATTTGGCGGTTCATTATGCCGATAAGATGAGTATCTATGCCGGAGCTTTCAAGAAATGGGCGGATAATATCATAGCCAACGGAGTCCCCCATAACAATTGGAATCTGATGCAGGCGCGTTATGTAATGGACATCGGCATGATACTCGAAGATGATGCTCATTACGCCGACGGCAAAGGGCGCGGTTATTATATCGATTATGTACTCAACCAATCCGGCATCCGCCAATGGAGCCTGAAAAAACTTGCCGACTACGGATATGATCCTCATACGGGTATTTGGGCGGAATGTCCCGGTTACAGTGGTGTGGTGATGAATGACTATGCCAACTTTACAAGCCTCTTCGACCGTAACCTGCATTGTGACTTGACGAAGGAACTGCCGGTACTTCCCAAAGCTGTGGCAGCCACTCCGCAGTATTTGTTCCCCAACCGGATGATATGCGGTTTCGGAGATACCCATCCGAATTATCTGAATACCACGCCTGTTGTCCGGATGATTGAGAACGCTCAAGTCAATGGAAAAGAGGAGCAAGAGAAATATTTTACTGCTTTGCTGAAATGTCTTGATCCTGATGCCGGGAAAGCTGCGGCTAAAAAAAATGTACGTGTGTCTATCAATTCTTTTTTTGACGACAAGCCTTTGACACTGAAGCCGGATATCCGGGCAGGCAAGATAGAGGATTATGTATCTCCTTTATTTTACGCACCAAACGTGTCGTGGCTGGTACAGCGCAACGGTATGCACCCGCGCCATAGTTTGATGATTTCCCTGAACGCCAGCGAGGGCAATCACATGCATGCCAATGGCATTTCGATGGAGCTTTACGGCAAGGGGTATGTGTTAGGCCCTGATGCCGGTATCGGTTTATACCTGTACAGCGGATTGGATTATGCCGAATATTACTCACAGTTTCCCAGCCACAATACGGTATGTGTAGACGGCATTTCCAGTTATCCGTGATGAAGAGCAATCATTCCTTCGATTTGCTATCCTGTTTTCCGGCATCTTCCGCAGCTGCGGCGGCAAAGGATAAATTCCCTTCCGTTACGTACAGCGATGTTTATTTCCGTGAACCGGAAAGCCGTGCAGACCAGACACGCATGATGAGTATCGTTACCACTGGTCCCGAAACAGGCTACTATGTAGATATTTTCCGTAGCCGCAAAGAACGCGGCGGAGACAAGATGCACGATTATTTCTATCATAATCTGGGACAGGAGATGACCTTGGCTGCTGCCGACGGTACGGACCTGCACTTGCAGCCTACCGAAGAACTGGCTTTTGCCGGTGCGCATCTGGGAGCCTATTCTTATCTGTTCGACAAGAAATGCGCCCGTACCGGTAAAGATGTAAAAGCTGTCTTTACAATCAGAATGCCCGATAAGGATGATATTCGGATGAATATGTGGATGAAAGGTGAAAAAGACCGCACGGTGTTTTCCGCTCTCAGCCCTATGACCGAAGGTCTGAGCCGTACGCCGGGCATGCCTTACAATATTAAGGAACAACCCACCCTTACGTTTGTTGCCCGTCAGAAGGGTGAGGCATGGAACCGGCCTTTTGTAGCCGTTTACGAACCTTCGACGGTAAAGGAAACCGAGCAGATTTCTTCCGTTACTTTTCCGGAGGTGGAGAGTAAGCAGCCGGGCAGCCATGTAGGGATTTGCGTAAAACAGAAAAACGGGCGTACGGATTATATTCTGTCTTCGGACGGTGCAACTCATCCTTGCTTGATGGGTAACGGCATGAAAGCCTCTGCCACCTACGCTCTGTGGGGAAACCGGCAGGGAGAGGACTGTACTCTCTTTTTAGGGAACGGTACGCTGTTGCAAACTCCTTCGGCTTCGGTCAAAGCCGATGTTCCGGTGAATGTGTTGCTCGAAAAAGAAGCGGACGGATGGTATTACACGGCATCCGGCACTTGTACGGTAACATTAGGCGGAAAGACGTACAAGATAAAGAAAGGTGTGACGAAGAAAACCAAATTGTAGGAGGAGCCGGGTGATGGGACAAAAGGTATGGGTTATATTGCTTGTGTGGGCATGTCTCGGCATGACTGTCCGGGCACAGTTGAAAACTTATCCGGAAGGGTTGCATACGGGGCTGCCACACAATGATGATTATACGGTGCGTGTCCGTATGCCCGGTGGGGAGTGGCAGGATGTGTTTGAATACAAGGTGCAGGTCGATTTGGACAAGCCGCAAGACGCTTCCATGGTACAGTTTGATATGGGCAGTCCCGTGGAAGTCATGGTAAAAAAGAATAATGGTACGGTGCGTGAGGTTACCATACGTCCCTTGAACAATGAGATAGCCTTTCGGCAAGTGCAAAACACAATCTTTTTCTCCTTAGATAAGCCCCGGTACCTCTCGGTGGAGTTCAATGGCGACCGCCTGCACAATTTACATCTTTTTGCCAATCCTATGGAGAAGGAGGTTTATTCCGGGGAAGCGAAAGGCGTTATGTTCTTCGGTCCCGGTGTGCACCGTCCGAAGGACTTGCCCAACAATCAGATACGCGTGCCAAGCAATACTACTGTTTATCTGGCGCCGGGTGCGGTGCTGAAAGCCAAATTGCTGGTTGATAATGCGGAAAATGTCCGTATCATCGGTCGTGGAATATTAGACCACCCTGTCCGCGGTATTGAAATAACCGATTCCGAAAATGTATTGGTCGATGGAATTACGGTGGTGAACCCGGAACACTACACGGTGTTCGGCGGCGGTTCTTCGGATATAGTTATCCGTAACCTGAAATCCTTTAGTTGCAGAAGCTGGAGTGACGGCATTGACATGATGTGCTGCCGCAAGGTCCTTGTCGATAATGTTTTTCTCCGTACGAGCGATGATTGTATTGCGCTCTATAACCATCGCTGGAACTGGTGGGGAGGTTCAAGCGATATTACCGTACAAAACTCCGTCCTGTGGGCGGACGTTGCGCATCCTATCAATGTAGGCGGGCATGGCGATCCGGATTCTTCAACAGGCGAGGTTATCGAGAATCTTATTTTCCGTAATGTGGATATTTTGGAACACGATGAAGACGACCCGATGTATCAGGGATGCATGACGGTAGATTGCGGTGATAGAAACCGGGTACGTAATGTCTTGTTCGAGGACATTCGTGTAGAGAACATTCAGGAAGGTCGTCTTTTCTATGTGAAAGTCCGTTTCAATCCCAAGTACGACAGGCAGCCCGGCAGTAGTATCGAGGGGGTTGTATTCCGTAATATCACTTATACGGGAGTCGGCGAGAACCGTTCGCTCATTCAAGGGTTAAGCCGGGACGGCATGGTAAGGAATGTGACGTTTGAGAATGTCACTATCAACGGAGAGAAGATGCGCGATTTGAAAGAGGCAGTGACAAATGAATTCATTAGCAATGTAAGCGTAAAATAACCCAAGCTCAACCGGCAAATAATGGTACATTTGTCATCACTCGTCACTTTTGATTTCAATTAGTTGATTATATGGTAGTTGTACGGTTATAAGACACCTTATAACCGTGACGACCAAACATCGGTCATCACCGCTTTTGGGGTACATTCCGTTGCTTTTTATTTAGTAATGCATTGATTAACAGCTTTTACATCTGCCTTGTGCCTCCCTTATTCCAAAATTGTTAAAATACCTTTCTCTATCGGTAGATTGAGGTCGTCCAGCGTATTGTTCTGCATAAGTCCCGTAATTCCGCTGTAATTCTTGCGCGTAAATTCGGATATTCTCCACGGTCTGTTCGGGGAAAGCCGGAAGATAAACAGCGCTTTGCTTCGTTGTTTTTGTTTGTCCGGACCCTGCAAAATGTCGTTATGCTTATGGTAAAACCCGTTTTGCAGTTGCAGGCCCGGCGGTTGCCGGTTG
>ERZ860009.292-NODE-292-length-24973-cov-1.917931_pt1 | contig 24973 bp, 15 predicted proteins | sample MGYA00510114_ERZ860009 | MGnify/ENA primary metagenome ERZ860009 (study PRJEB30046, sample SAMN00715177) | human gut metagenome | study: EMG produced TPA metagenomics assembly of the A metagenome-wide association study of gut microbiota in type 2... | reverse complement strand
GTATCTTGCCGGATTTTACGGATGCGTAAAACCGCCGTCTTCTTCCACTGCAAGGAACAGCTCCCAAGCCTGCTTGGCAATAGCCACGGTCAGGTTCTCGATGTAGTAAGAACCGGCAGCCGGGTCGATAACCTTGTCGAAATGCGATTCCTCTTTCAAGAGCAACTGCTGGTTGCGTGCCAGACGTTCGGAGAATTCATCGGGAACGGCATACGTCTTGTCGAACGGAACAACCGTCATGGAGTCGACGCCTGCAAGAGCGGCACTCATAGCCTCGGTCTGCGTACGCAACAGGTTTACGTGCGCATCGAACAAAGTAAGGTTGAAAGTGGACGTTTCCGCATGTATTCTCATCTTGGCAGCACAGCGGCATTCGTTGTGTTCGCCCTTGTTTTCGCAGTCGCGCAGGCATTCCGGATTATAGGAAGCCACGATATTGGCCCACAACATACGGGCAGCGCGGAATTTTGCTATTTCAAGGAAGTAATTGGAACTGATACCGAAATTAAACTTTATCTTCTTGGCTACCAAAGCTGCCGGCAGTCCGGCATCGGTCAGCTGGTTCATATATTCATTACCCCAAGCCAGCGCGTAGCCCAGTTCCTGATAGATATATGCACCGGCATTGTTCAACGTCAGCGCATTCACATTCAGGACGCGGTATTTCGGAAGCATGGCGGTAGCTTCAATCAAAGCCTTGGCAGTAGCCACCATATCGCCCTTTTCCTTACCTTTGGCAAGCATCTTGTTGAAATAATCGTAGTTAATGGAGCCTTGCAACTTCGTGAGGTCATAATCTTTCTTCTGGAAATAACCGACCAGAAGTTGTGCCAATTCCACCACGTGTCCCTGACAAGTGGAGAAATTCAATTCTATGCACTCCGCACAGATGTCTTTCAGCAAAGTTTCGATATACTCCGCACTCAGTTCTTTGGCTTTCACGTGGAAAGAGAGCGAATCGACACCCTTGTTCAAAATGTCCAACGCCTTGGCATTGGCTGCTTCGGGAGATTCCACCTTTATTTCCTGACGGACGAACCACTCATTATTGTTTTTCTTTGTACCTCTAAGATAAGGGAACTCACCGGGAAGAGCATCCGTGGTCTTTAAACCTTCAAGGTCTTCCATAGATAGAAAGGTTTTACCTTGAATCCCTCATTCGTCCTCCAAACGAGCTTTTTCTCAAAGTCCGCACCCTTTAAGTCTGCGGTTACTTTCTCCATCCACTGTTCCGTAGAAACCGGAGAAAAGTCCGAGAAGAGTTTTTCTTTACTGTCTGCCATAGTTTATTTAAAATTAAAATAGATGAATAGTATTCATTTTGTCATCAATAGACTTGCAAATATAAGGAAATACTTCAAACAAAAAGGTTTTTTAGGGAAAATTGCACTTACGGATAACACTATGTCCATCCTTATTACCGGCATCCCTCCATAGATACCTTGCTTTTGCAAAGCTGGTATTACAAAAAGAAAAGAAAACCCTTTGCCAGCTCCCCTTTATTAAGTAATTTTGCGCAAAATTTTAAAAAGCAATAAATAAGGTACTATGAATTGGTTAGAAAGTCTTCTTTGGGACCCGACATCCGTCGCACATATCGTTTGCCTGTACGCATTCGTTATATCCGTGGGGGTGCTGCTGGGCAAGATTAAAGTTTTCGGAGTATCGTTGGGAGTGACGTTTGTCCTCTTTACCGGTATCCTGATGGGACATTTCGGATTTACAGGTGAAATACACATCCTACATTTCATCCGCGAATTTGGTTTGATTTTATTTGTATTCTGCATCGGTCTGCAGGTAGGGCCGTCGTTCTTCTCCTCTTTCAAGAAAGGGGGTATGACGCTGAACATGCTTGCCGTGGGCATTGTGGCACTGAACATAGTAGTCGCACTGGGCATTTATTTCATCGATGGAAATATAGACCTGCCGATGATAGTAGGCATTTTGTACGGTGCCGTAACCAACACTCCCGGTCTGGGTGCAGCTCAGGAAGCGTTGAACCAGCTGAATTATACGGGAGACCCCATCGCATTGGGATATGCCTGCGCCTACCCGCTCGGTGTGGTCGGCATCATCGGCTCTATTATCGCCGTGCGTTACATCTGCCGCATCAACCTGAAAAAAGAAGAAGAGGAGCTTAACACGCAAGAAACGGACATGAAACACATGCCGCATATGCTGCATCTGGAAGTACGCAATGAGGCTATCGACGGCAAAAAGCTGATTCAGGTGAAGGATTTTCTGGGACGTTCTTTCGTATGCTCGCGTATCCGTCACGAAGGTCACGTCAGCATTCCAAACCAGGATACGGAATTCCACATCGGCGACCAGTTGTTCATCGTATGTTCCGAGGAAGACGCCGAAGCGGTTACCGCCTTTATCGGAAGGGAGATTCAAGTGGACTGGGAGAAGCAGGACACTCCGATGGTCTCACGCCGTATTCTGGTGACCAAATCGGAAATCAACGGAAAGAAACTTGGAAGCATGCACTTCCGCAGTATGTACGGAGTTAACGTGACACGTATCAACCGTTCGGGTATGGACCTGTTTGCCGATCCCAACCTGGTGCTCCAGGTGGGTGACCGTGTAATGGTTGTAGGCCAGCAGGACGCGGTGGAACGTGTGGCCGGTGTACTGGGCAACCAGTTGAAGCGTCTGGATACGCCGAACATCGTTACCATCTTCGTCGGTATCTTCCTCGGTATTCTGTTGGGCAGCCTTCCCATCGCATTTCCGGGCATGCCGACACCGGTGAAATTAGGTCTGGCAGGCGGTCCGCTGGTGGTAGCCATTCTTATCGGACGTTTCGGACATAAGATGCATCTTGTAACGTATACCACCATGAGCGCCAACCTGATGCTGCGCGAAATAGGTATCGTACTTTTCCTTGCCAGCGTAGGCATAGAGGCAGGTGAGCATTTTGTACAGACGGTCGTGGAAGGAAGCGGTCTGGCGTATGTAGGCTACGGTTTCCTGATTACCACCATCCCGTTGCTGATAATCGGTATGATTGCCCGGTTCTATTGCAAGGTCAATTATTTCACGCTGATGGGACTGATTGCCGGCAGTAACACCGACCCACCCGCATTGGCATATTCCAACCAGGCATCGGGCAATGACGCTCCGTCGGTAGGTTACTCTACGGTTTATCCGCTGACGATGTTCCTGCGCATCCTCGCCGGACAGATGATATTGCTGGCAATGATGTAAAATCAGTTCAAGGAGCTTTCAGGCTCTTATCAATAAAATCGGGAAGAATTTTACTATAATCTCCGTTAGGATGGCAGTAAAATTCTTCCCGATTTCATTTGCAATGGTCACAGCGTTTATTCGTACAGTTTCAGTTTCTTCCTTACGAACTCTTCTATATAGCCGACCGTTTCGTCAATGCCCAATACGGACGAATCGACGCAAAGATGATAGGTAGCAGCCGCTCCCCAGGTCTTATAGCTGTAATAGTTGTAATATTCGGCACGCCGCTTGTCCGCTTTGTTCATCTTCTCTTCCGCCGCACTCTCCGAAATAGAGTGCAGACGGCATAAACGGGCTATACGATCCTCGCGCGAAGCAGAGATGAAGATGTTGACGCAACGCGGGTTATCCCGCAAAATGTAGTCGGCGCAACGCCCTACGAACAAACAGGATTTCTCGGAAGCCAGTTTCCGTATCACATCGCTTTGCACCTTAAACAACGCATCGTTGCTCAAACAGTTGGCAGCCGGCATAGCCCCGTCACTGATAAACGGGAAACGCATTCCGAACAGACCGCCTATAATTCCCTGAGACGCTTTTTCATCGGCTTTTTCAAAGAATTCACGGCATAATCCGCTTTCTTCGGAAGCAAGGTTAATCAATTCCTTGTCGTAGAAGTCAATACCCAGCCGGGCAGCCAGCTTCTCTCCGATTTCCCGTCCGCCACTGCCTAACTGGCGGCCTATATTTACTATAAATTTATTGTCCATACTTTATTTAATCTATCTGTTTTGCAGATAGCAAATATAGGTATTCTTCCATTAAATATCAAGTTCGGACAAAGAATCCTCTGCTTTTCACCGATTCTCCATAAAACGCCTATCACCTTTAAACAATTCCGCTATCCCCTCTTCAGGATCATTGTCTTCATATTGTTCCTGTACTTCTTTCAATAACAACATAAGTTCGGCTTGCTTAAGGGTATACTCAGGTTTACCGTATAGGTTATTCAACTCGTGCGGATCGTTCTGCATATCGTACATTTCCCATTCATCCACATCATTATAGAAATGAATCAGTTTGAAATCAGCCGTACGAATACCATAATGCCGTTTTACCGAATGTTCAGCAGGATATTCATAATAATGGTAATACGCGGCTTTTCGCCAATCGGCAGGCGCATTACCCTCATTGGTTAGAATCGATTTCAAAGATTCTCCCTGAATGTCATCCGGAATTTCCACTCCTGCAAAATCCAGGAATGTAGGAGCAAAGTCGATGTTCATAGCTATCGCATTCGATGTGCTTCCAGCCTTGATTGCTTTGGGATATCGAACAATCATCGGCATACGCTGACACTCTTCATACATGAAACGCTTGTCAAACCAACCATGCTCGCCTAAAAAGAAACCCTGGTCGGAAGTGTAGACAATAATTGTGTTATCCAATTCGCCGGTCTTTTCCAAATAATTGAGTAACCGCCCGATATTCTCGTCCACAGCAACTACAGTAGCCAAATAATCACGCATATACTGTTGATATTTCCAACTGATTAATGCATTACCTTTCAAGTTTCCATTGTGATACTCCGAGATGCGCTGCGCATAAACAGAATCCCACGTGTTCTGTACAGTAGTCGGCATACGCTTATATACCTGATAAAGACGGTTGGTAGTATCTTCCAACATTTCTTCACGAGTCAATAACTTCAAGTCCCAGTCATTAGTCAACGTATGTTCAATTGACATGTCCTGTTCTTTTGCAGCACGTCCTCTACCTTCGTATGTATCGAAAAGCGTGCTAGGCTCTGGAAATGTAGTGCTATTGAACATTCCCAAATGACGGGGTGCTGGCATCCAATTGCGATGAGGAGCTTTTTGATGATACATCATACAAAAAGGTTTACTCTTGTCACGATGTTCTAAATACTTGATTGCTTTATCTGTTACGATATCAGTTACGTAACCTTGCTCCACCACATGCTTACCATTTTCAATAAAGTTGGGATTATAGTAATCACCCTGCTCATGCTGTCCGCTCAAAATACACCAGTAATCAAAACCTTGCGGTTCGGTTATCAGATGCCACTTACCGACTATCGATGTCTGATAACCTGCTGCCTGCAATAACTTTGGAAAAGTTTGCTGACTTCCATCGAATGTACTTGCATTATCGGTAAAACCATTAAATGGCTGAACTTACCAGTCAAGATACAAGCACGTGAGGGACCGGAAAGCGCATTGACAGCATAGCAATTATCCAGACGGATACCCTCATTGGCTATCCTATCCATATTCGGAGTCTGGATAAGACGCCCGCCGTAACATGACATCGCCTGTGTAGTATGGTCGTCCGTCATCATAAAGATGATATTAGGACGCTTTATTTCCGCTTTTTGGGAAGTACAAGACGAGAACCCGAGGGCGGTAAGGGGTAATATATACGATAGTCGATTCATAACAATAATATAGTACATTCATTAACTATTCATTTTCTTCTATTTATCCAGTTGCTTTGAAAAAAAATCTATCATCATCTTTTTCAATTCTTTTTTTATTTTAAAATATGATTTCTCTGCAACAACATTGATCGTTTCTAACGGGTCTTTTTGGTAGTCATAAAGTTCTTCTTCACATATTTTTCTATCACTAAAAAGCTGTCTAGTTGTAAAATCATGAACCCACATTGTATAGCGATATCTCTCCGTACGCAAAGAATATCCCATTATTGTTGTACTTTCATATCCTCGTCTATCAGCTTCTTCTTTGGTAAGTTTACGCGGATACTGACTAACAGCATAATCACGAAGCCTACTTTTTTTATTTTCCATAGCCTGGACCAAGCTCTTTCCATCAATATTCAAAGGTATGTTAATACCTGCTAAATCACATAAGGTAGGATATATATCGACAAATTCTGCAAAAGTATCTGCATCACCAGACGATATTCCTGGTGCCACCATTATTAATGGTACTTTTGTTGCATTCTCAAAGTTTGTATGCTTATTCCATAAATCATGATCACCCAAATGCCAACCATGATCACCCCATAAAACAATAATTGTATTATCAAGTGTACCAAGAGACTCTAATGTTGCAAGCAGTTCTCCGACTTGTGCATCTAAATAAGAAATACAAGCATAATATCCGTGTATTAACTCCTTTTGTTTCTCTAAGTCCAAACCCGTATGAAGAGATTGATCTGTAAATGTACAAAATTCAGGAATATCAGTATATTTCTTTAATTCGCCACAGCGGTGATATGCAAATTCTGGACTATTTTTTGCATGTTTCTGATATTTGGCAATAGGTATAAATTGCCTATCATACAAATCCCAATATTTTTTAGGTGCTACAAAAGGCAAATGAGGTTTATGATAACCTACAGCTAAAAAAAACGGCTTCCCTGCCTTCGTCAATATTTGTAATTGCTCTTTTGCTTTTAAGGTAACTGCCCCGTCTGCATAAGCATTATCCGGCACATCAACACACTCTATTGAAGGTTTTATATGAGATAATATATATTTTGTAACTTCTGCATCTTTTAATCCTTTTCGCTTAGCTTCCATCCTATACTTCTCAACTTTCCACTTAGTATCAGGATGTTGATAAAACCCTAAAGCAGGATAACCATATGCCTCAGCCAGATATTCTTTTGCTTCTGTATGCGGAATACTCCATGAATGTTTACCATCTTCCTTAACAACATTCGTCGGATGAAATATTTTGCCTATAGCAGCAGTCACATATCCTTCATTCTTAAAATATCCCGGTAGAGTAACCACATTAGGATTTATATCACGAATCTGCGTTACCAAATCATAAACCTGAGTTTTATCCGGACGCAATCCTGTCAACAAACTAGCTCTAGTAGCACCGGAAATAGCTTGCTGGCAATAAGTGTTTTGGAAAACAGTCCCCAAAGAAGCCAAACGATCTATATTGGGAGTCTTTATTAGAGAATCACCGTAGCATCCCAAAATAGGTTTTAAATCATCAACAGCTATAAACAGTATATTAGGCTTCTCCTGCTGTTCTTTCCTTTCTATACTATCATCAGAATGTAGGAACGCAGACAATAATAAAGCAATATTTAATGTAGTAGTTATCATAGTAATCTAGTTTTAAACTATTCTATATTAATTATCTAATTGGCAATCTGTAAAATATTCAAATCTTATACATTTTATTTATCATGCCTATTGATATTCAACAATCTCAAATTATTCAATACCATCTTCTGCGCTATTTGCTGTATATATTCAGCCTGTTCTGTTTGTAAGTTTTTTATATACGACGTTTGATAAGGCTTTTGAAACATTGTAGAAAAAATTACATTAGCAGCTAAATAAGTACCAAGAGGAGAGGGATGTGTCCTGTCTTGCCAATATAAAACATAATCCGGACGTTCTCTACGCACTTGCTGCCACACCATTCCGACAGGAGCACACCATGCATTATTTTGATAAGCCATTTCCAAATAGCTCGTTTTTAAGCGTTCTTGCATGCCTGTATATGTATCTATAAGGGGATAATCAGCAATTGGTGACAGACATCCATCTTTATGTGCCCATGTCATATAAAAAATAACATGTGCCTTAGGATTATAAACATGTACCAAACTATCTAATGCGCGCGCATAGGGATATGTTTCTTGTGCAACAACTTCTGTTGGTTTAGCAGGTGCTTCACTATGTTCCTGAAGTATTACAAAGTCCCATTTACCTTCTTTAATTATTTCTATTTCTTCTTGTTTTTGCAGATGTTTTTTAAAAGAATATCCTCCTCTGACACAAGCCTGATATAATAGTATTATCTTCTGAGTCGCAGCTATTTTCTGTATATCATCCGGTAATTTATTAAAATGAGTGTAACTATTACCTATAAACAAAACACGAACCGAATCGTTAATATTTTGTGCCCTTACAGTGTAAATACCAGCAAGCAAACATAGTAATATAAAGAATGGCTTTCCCATAACATCAATTATATAAAAATGTAATATAAATATAGGGTAACAAAAAACAATTCTATGATGTACAGCCTGTTTTTGCCACCCTATACCATTAAAAAAGGGAGTTTACGCTTTTAAAATAAATAAAAATCAATATTTCGGATTTTGTACCAAACTTCCTTTAGTCTCACGAATCTCATAAGCCGGAATAGGATATAACTCATGCTTACCTGCTTCAAAATATTTACCTGCTGCCCAAACATAAGATTTCAATGTACCATCGGCAACAGCTGCATTAAACTTCGTTGCAAAATCATCAAGAGTATCAGCCAATTTATTCCAACGAATTAAATCATAACGACGGAAGCCCTCAAAACACAGCTCCCTTGCCCGTTCTACAAATAAATAATCTCGTACGCTTTTCTGATCTGGAAAGTCTGCAATTGCAAAATCTATTTCAGAGTTTGCTGTATTAGGAGCATATCCATATGCTCTTCTGCGGACTTGGTTCAAACAATCTATTCCCAATTGATCCAATTGACCATCTACTTCATTAACAGCTTCCGCGTACATTAAAAGTACATCCGAATATCGTAAAAGTATAAAATTGATATCCATATTTTCCAAATCTTTTGGAGGACCCGGAATCCAATTTCTACGCCATTTCCCCGGAGCCCATGTATAACTTTCATTACGTGGTATTTCAATAACCTTATCATTAGCATCTATTTTAAAAGTAGCAATGGCTGTTTCTCTACGAATATCCCCTGCTTCATAAAAATCATAAGCAAAATGAGTGGTTTTAATAAATGAGTTACCCAAGCCATAAGAGGAATTGCGATTAATCTCAGGGGAGTTATAAGATCCTATTTTACTACTATGATCATTCTCTCCTGAGGGATTATAGAATTGTACTTCATACATAACTTCACTGGGTTCCATTACACTCTCACACACATTCTTGAATACTTTTTCATAACTGACATTTAAAGAATGGCGATGTGAATTAATCAGTTCTGCACAAATTTCTTTTACTTTTTTATAGTATTCCAAATAGTTGTCTGGGCGTTCCATTTTACCATTCTGATGTAATGAATAACCCGCACGGAACAAATACGCCCGTGCAAGTAACCCCATAGCAGCCCCTTTAGTTGGACGTCCTTCATATGAACTAACTTCATTATACCAAGGTAAATCTGTAACAGCTGCTTCCATATCATCTACGATCTGCTGATATACTTCTTCCCTATTCGTACGAGTTACAGCAAAGTTTTCTGTCTTATCAGAAGCTGTCAATTTTAAAGGAACATCCCCCCACAGACGTACCAAATCAAAATAACAGATACCTCGTAATAATCTTGCTTCCGCAATCAAACGTTTAAAGGTTACTTGTGATGCTTCATCCGGCAAATCAACACGCTCCTTATTTGCCATAATACGATTTACACGGTCTATTCCTGTATAATAATAGCCCCACGCTTCCTCAAGCCAATTATGAGAAGTATAAATATTATAATGACCTAAATCACGAGCCGTATGCCCTGTACCAGAACCTTTTATATGGCTTAAGTCGGTATCACAGTCATTTACTAGCATAAAATGCCCATATGTCATCTTCTGGCTTAACACTTCGTAAGCACCATTTACTGCCAATTCCAACTCTGACACATCCTTGTAAAAATCTTGTTCATCATAAAAGTCATATGGTTTTTCTGCAAGGAAATCCTCACAAGAAGTAAAGAGAAGCATCGAACAAAATACAACCATAGGTATAGCAATTAATCTCTTATATAATGTTTTCATAATTTTATAAGTATAAGTATATGATTTTAAATTTAGAAAGTAATATTTGCTCCAAATACAACTGAAATAGCAGATGGATAAGCTCCCCAATCAATGCCAGGAGTCAAGCCATTATTAGCCCAAGTATTGACTTCCGGATCATATCCTGAATACTTAGTCCATGTATAAAGATTATATCCTGTTGCATAAAAACGTATATTAGAAAGCTTTATTTTTCTAACCAATGCTTTTGGAAGAGTATATCCTAAAGATACATTATTAATCTTAAGGAATGATCCATCTTCTACATAACCGGAATGGAAATACAAACTGGAACTACCTTCAACCGATACATAATTATGTCCTTTATTAACAGCAGCAAGTTGTGTCGGATCATGCAATATGTATTCACCTTTATCATTAATCACAGTAAAACGATTCATCGCTTCATTCTTTAATGTATTTCTCCAACGGTTATTGAATTTGGTATAATACATTTTATTTGCTCCATATATTTTATTTCCAATGGAAAAATTCAAGAATATACTTAAATCAAAACCTTTCCACGTAAATGTGTTTGTTAAACCACCGTAAATTTTCGGATTAGCATTGCCAATAATAGTCCTATCATCTTCTGTTATCTCTTTATTGCCGTCCACATCTTCAAATTTCCAATACCCTGGTTTTGGATAAAAATTTTTATCATAAGGTATTCCATCTTTTACAATATATTTTTGTTGAGCAGCATCATACGTAAAATCATCTACAGTATAAATACCTTTCAAACGATAACCATACATCTGTCCTAAAGGTTGTCCCACTCGAATCATATAATCACTCTTATTAAACTCAGACGTCTGAGCCCAATTAGACATTAACTCCATGTAGTCCGTATTATACAATGCCTTTACTTTATTTTTATTGTGCGACAAATTTAAATTTGTACTCCATGTAAAGTCTTTTGTTTGTATATTATGTGTAGTAATAGCAATCTCAATACCTTTATTATTAGTTTTTCCTGCATTAATCATCATCGACTTATATCCTGAAAGTAATGGTACAGGTGCGTCCAATAACAAATTCTTCGTCTCAATATTATATAAATCCACACTTAGCTGGAGGCGTTGATTCAAAAATCCCATATCAATACCCAAATTAGCTGTCACATTTGTTTCCCATTGTAAATCGGGATTATACAATTGTTTACTCACAAAACCAGAGGCTGTACTTGTACCATTATAAGGAATCCATACCGATCCCATCTTTGACAAACTCAAATAATTATCAATTTTGTTATTACCAGCAGTACCATAACTTAATCTAAACTTCAAATTAGAAAAAACACCCAATTGCTTAATAAACTCCTCTTCTGAAGCTCTCCATGCAAAAGAGGCTGCGGGGAATACCCCCCACTTATGATTTGAACCAAACTTACTGGAAGCATCTGCACGTATTGAAGCCGCAAACAGATATTTTTCTTTAAAGTTATAATTTGCACGCATAAAATAAGATAACATTTTATCACTTTCAAGCCGCGTAACAACTTTATCAGGACTTGCTCCTAAAGACATATCTGCCAAACCGAAATTAACCTTCTCAAATTGACGGGCACCTGACCTCAGATAATCGGTCTTATACTCTATGAATTCCTGTCCTCCAACCAATGTCAAATGATGCTCAGGGGTAAATGACTTATCATAGGTAAGCACATTATTGTACATAAAGCTCTGTTGTTCTTCCAACTCTTTCCAGCCATAAGGAGCTCCAGCATTTTTTGCTTGTTTTGATCTTTCAGAATAAAATACATCCTCATTAATCGTACGTTTGCGAACTCCCACAGTACCACGATATGACAAATCTTTCATTATTTTTATTTGCACATCCCCATTAATAGAAAGAATACGATTACGTTTCTCAATCTGTTCGCTCTCAATAGAAGCGATCGGACTCTGCATTTGACTGGCACCTTCCAACATTAATACAGGATCATCATCATCTATTAACAGTTGCGCATCATTTCCACTCTTACCAATAGTTGGTCTATATTGAATAACGTGCTGCATACGACTATATGAACCTCCTTCTTGAAGGCTACCTAAACCAGTAGTTTTCTCATCAATATAACTAATATTAGTCGAAAAATTCAACCATGAGACCGGCTCTTGATGAAGTTTTAACCGAAAGTTATCTCTTTTTAAACCGCTACCATACCATACACCCTTATCATCATTACGAGTATATGTAACCATATATTGTGACGTCTTACTTCCACCACTAATCGTAAACTTATGTTGCTGAGTAGTTGCAGAATGATTCTCAAAAACTTCTCTTTGCCAGTCTATCCCTTTTCGGTTGCCATATAATCCATTAAACTCATCCCAAGTACCATAAGTAGGAATTGTATAATCACGCATAATATCAGGTTGGTCAATAGCACGCTCATATTCCAACTTTACAAAATCTTCTACAGATAGCAAGTCATATTTCTTATTCACCTTCTTAAAGCCAACATACATGTCATAACTTATATTGAACTTATCTGCTTTACCACCTTTTGTAGTAACTAAAATTACACCATTAGCTCCCCGAGCACCATAGATGGCTGTAGAAGAAGCATCTTTTAAAATGTCAATGGACTCAATATCACTAGACTCGATTCCTTTTAAGCCGTCTTCACTAGGGAATCCATCAATAATATACAGAGGTTCATTGCTTTGAGTAATAGAAGTACCACCACGTACCTTTATTGAAACATCCGCATCCGGTGAACCTTGAGAACGGATTACCTGTACACCAGCAACTTTACCACTCAAAGCTTGAGTTACATCAGAAATAGGAACTGCAGCCAGTTCTTTAGAACTTACAGAAGATACAGAACCAGTTAAATCTTTCTTCTTAACGGTAGCATAACCAATCGTAACAACTTCATCCAACATTACAGCATCTGCCTCCAAGGTAACATTAATAACACTCTGCCCATTAATTTTTACCTCTTTAGTGGTCATACCTACATAAGAGAACACTAAAACATCTTTAGATGCATTGTTTACTTTCAAAGAATAGTTACCATCTACATTAGTAACAGTTCCCACACCAGCAGCCCCTTTCAAAGTAACACTGCCACCAATAACTTCATACCCTTCACTGTCAATCACTTTACCAGTAACGACTATGCTTTGTGCATATGTAGCCATACTGACAAAAGTAAGGATAACCATAATCACTCCTTTAATTTTGTACATAATCAAATAATCTAAGGTTTAACAATCAGAATAAATCTTTAAGGCAAACATACGACATGGCTCTAAAAAAACTTTAAAATAATGTTTTGTATTTCTACACTTTTTCATAAATCAAATGTCAATATTGTCTATTAGGTAATATTTTTGTGCAGAGCATGTGTCGTACGTACCTCTATATCATGCTTTTAAAGCAAACAATTATTTTTTCCCATATTCAGTAGGAAGACATCCAATATACTTTTTGAAACGAGCTGCAAAATAAGAAGGAGTATTATATCCCACCATAAAACTGATTTCAGAAACCGTATACTTTCCCTCTTTTAACAATTGACAAGCACGATTGAAACGTATTTTATGAATAAAATCAATAGCAGATTTACCTGTTATAGCTTTTAGTTTTAAATGTAGATTAGAACGACTCATGTTCATTTCACTGGCAAATTGTTCTGTAGAAAAATCCACGTTACTCATATTTTTCTCAACTATAGCCACAGCCTTTCTCAACACCTCTTCATCCATTGCATTATTCGTTATCTTTTCCGGCTCCACTTCCAACGTATTGGAGTAGCGTTCAAAAATACGATAACGAGTACGTAGCATATTTAACATTTTAGCTACCAAAATCTCCATTGAAAAAGGTTTAGGAATATAATCATCCGCTCCTACCTGCAATCCTTTTAATTGATATTTAATATCCACTTTCGCAGATAATAAATATACGGGGATATGACAAGTTTTTAAATTCTGTTTTACTAACTTACAAAATTTAACGCCATCCATCACAGGCATCATAACATCCGAAAGTATTAAATCCACATCATTATCTTTCAGCAAATCCAATGCTTTTTGTCCATTCTCCGCTTCTATCAAATTAAATTGGACAGATAAACCATTAGAGAGATACTGACGTAATTCCTTATTATCTTCTACAATAAGAATTGTTCCATGTTTATTACTTTCTTCTTTCTCACCAGAACTCACTTCGGCAATTTCCATATCATATACATCTACATCATGTGCATTCGTAGAATAAACACGCTGTCCTTTCGGCTCTTTGCTGTTTTCCAACAGTTCCTCAGCAGTATACGCTGACTTATCCTGAGGAATATAAACTGAAAAAGTAGATCCTTTTCCTACTTCACTAATCAATGTTATCTGCCCATGATGTAACTCAACCAAACGCTGAACTAAAGATAAGCCAATGCCACTTCCTTCATGTCCATTCTCCATTTGATAAAAACGCTCGAATATTTTTCGCTGTTTATCTTCAGGTATACCTATTCCCGTATCTATAACTTGCAAAACAATACATTTATTCTCCTTGTACAATTTAACAGAAATACTTTCTCCTTCCTCTGTATATTTAAACGCATTAGACAATAAATTATTAACAATCAAATCTAAGTAATTACCATCAAACAAAACTTCCTCATCTTGTAATTCTGAATAAAAATTATAATCTATATCCTTTCTTTTTGCCAAACTTTCATAATTCAAAAAATTACTCAATACTCTTTTATACGCATTGTCATATATTGGTTTCAACTCAAAAATTCCCAATTCAGCTCGTCTATAATCCATTAATTGATTAACCAAATGCAGCAATCTTTTCGTATTCCTCTGAATATACAGTAACTTTTCACGCTCCCAATGTCCTGTCACACTGCTAAGAAGTTCTTGTAAAGGAGCTACAATTAGAGTTAACGGAGTGCGGAGTTCGTGAGATATATTTATATAAAAACGGATTTTCATTTGGCTGATTTCTTCCCGTTTTTCTTTATCTAACCTCTCCATACGAATTTCCGTCTGCATACTTTTACGCAACCAAAAAAAACGGAATATTATCAATATCAATAAAATAAAGGAGAGAATAAAAATTGAAAGAGCCCACCAAGTACGATACCAAATCGGAAGCACTTTAACATGAAGAACAGCCATTTCTTTACTCCACTTTCCATCATTATTTGCAGCTTTTAAAAGAAATGTATAATTTCCCGCTGACAAATTAGAATATGATACAGGGCTTATATCGTTCTGTTTATACCATTCTTTATCATATCCTTCCAATTTATAAGAAAAAGTATTATGTTTACCTGCTATATAATTAGAAACGACAAATGATATAGAAAAAGAGTTTTGAGAAGCTTTCAATGTTATCTGGTCTACATTTTCGATGTTCTCTTTAAGAATCCCTGTTTCATCATTCGGTAGAACTTCCTTATTGAATACAAAAAGCTTATTGATTATAGGTTTAGGAGTATATGGATTATCGATTAGGGTTTCCGGACGAAAGGAAGTTATTCCATTGATTCCTCCAAATAACATATTGCCGTTACTAATACGACAGTATGCTCTAGCATTAAACTGATTACTTTGTAAACCATCTATTATTGTAAAATTACGCAATTTCTGACTATCAGGATTAAAACAACTCAGTCCTTGATTAGTACTTATCCATAAACGGCTATAACTATCTTCCAAAATTCCGTAGATAACATTACTTGGCAGACCATTATCTGTTGTATATTGCAACAAAACATCATTTCCCTCCCGCAAAGCAAACAGCCCATTACGAGTACCAACCCATATACAACCGGATGAAGATTCATAAATACAATTCACAAAAGACTGTGTCAAGACTGGAGCTATATGAAAATCTGTATTAGTCAACAAAGATGTGTCAAGTTGGTTGTATACGGAAAGTCCCACTTCACCTCCTATCCAAATACGTCTTTTAGAATCCCGAAACAATAAACGGTTATACTTTTGAATCGGATGCCCCTTGATATCTTTATCTACAATAATTGACTTTTTCTTAATGATATCAAAATAAAAAAGATGTTCTAATGAAGCTATCCAAAGCCCATTGCCTTCATCAGGCATAATGGAATAAATATTATTACTTGGCAAATCACTATTTTGCTGATTATAAAACTTTTTCTCACCTGTTTTACGATGCAATACCATCATTCCACCGGCATGAGCACCTACATATACTCTATCAGACGATTCGTCTACATATACAGTTTTAATATCCTTAAAAGGAACACCTGCCGATGCATCCGGATTAAATAAATAATTTTTATAGATTCCTGTAGCATTATCATAAAAATTTAAACCGCCATCACTTGTTCCAATCCATAAGTTATTTCTTTTATCTTCTACAATACAACTAACGACATTATCACTAAGTGAATTGAGAAAGGGAACGTGCTTGATTTGCTGGAAACGATTACATAAAGGATGATAATAATTCAGCCCGCCCCAATATGTCCCCAACCACATACCACCTTGTGAATCTCTAAATATACAACGTACGGAATTTTGAGATAAAGCCCCAACCTGAGACGTAGAACTCTCTATTGAGAAAAAACAGTCTTGCCCTTCCTTATATATATTTAAGCCATTATAAGTTCCTACCCATAAACGGTTCTCTTGATCCAATGCTAACGAACGTACATAATTGGAATTCAAGCCTGAAGTTCCATCCTCATAACGATAGTTCTTCAGTTCTTTAGTCTTCAAATCATACATATACAAGCCACTACCCTCAGTTGCAATCCATATTCGATTAAACATTTGACATAAAACTCCATGTACACGCACTTTAGTTGGTAATTCCACTAGCTTTTTTAATGTACCATCACGCAAAGAATAAGTATATACTTCTCCTTCTGTACCAATGTAAACACTATTCTCTTGTTTAACTAAGGTTGAGGGTTTAAGCAAATGTAAAGCTGTAGACAAAGTATCATTTAGAAAATGTCCTCTTTTTATATCAAAAAGCAAAATACCTTCCACTGTACCGAGCATCAGCCAATCCCGTTGTATAGGTACAATATTCATAATAGAAACATTTTGTCCTTTCCTATTATAATAGAAATTATAAAACTCATCATTACGATGATTATAAAGTGACAATCCATCCCGTGTACCTATCCATATTCGATTATCATCATCAACAACAATACAACGAGTTATATCATTAGCTATACTGTTAGCTTTCTTATATTGATGACGATAAACAGTAAAATTATAACCATCATATTTATTAAGACCATCGTAAGTGGCAAACCACAAATTCCCTTCTTTATCTTGATTTATCCCAAATATTGTACTATGTGACAAACCCTCTTTCAATCCAACGTGCCTGAAACGTATCTCGTTTACATCATTAGCATATCCGAGACAAGCAAACGATGTTATCCAAAAGATAAATAAGAGTCGAAATAAATTCATATATTATATTTTATAACAAGAACAAAGAAACAAAAAAATATTAATTATTAAGATTTTGTATAATATAAAAAACATGACTTTTCTATCACAATTTAACATTTATACTTTGCCCTTTCTTTTCTAACAAAGGAACACATATCTCTCTATTTCTAAATCTCACTTTAATGAGATTTCTTTTTTGGGTAGGTTCAACACACCACATACTATAACCATTATTTTCCTCATAAAGCATATATATACCTGGTGTACAAATATCTAAAGTACAGCCTGTATTTAACATTAAAGAAAGTGCTTGATAAGCCGTAATACAATACATTTTTTTTCTATCTATATAAACAATCTGAGCTTCCTCATCATTACGGAGAATTTGAATAGAAGATAGATTAAAGTTTTTACGGTAGCCGGACTTGTATCAGGAAGTATAAGATACTGATATTTCTTATTTTTTGGAAAAACGCCATGTTCTAAATAGATCGAAGAGACTTCTCCTGTCACCATTCTGGAACGATACATCTGCATTACATCATGCCAATAACCTGAACGTTGTGCCACCTCGGCAACACAAGAAGATGTAGCAACGTTCCATATGATATAACCTGTATTATGGTGAAAGAAACGTTGTTCAGCATTTACTGATTTCCACTGCCCAGCAACTTTATTCCAAACTCCATCCTGCAATATACTTAAGTCTCCTGTTCTATGACACTGTTCTATTGCGGTAGTTACGACCAAATTACTATCAGACTGTATGCCAGCTCCTAAGCAAAGCATATAATCATCTATAAATATCCAAGACTTACATGCTTTGATACCTGCACGATTAACTTCCATAGCTGATATTCCATACATTCCATTAGAAACTCCACCAACAAAAGATGTAGCATTACGAGGGTGACATTTTTGGATTATAGGCATAGGATCATCTGATTGAAAAGCGGTTACTCCCGGTAGCTTCCGCCAATCCCAAAGAGGAAATATATCCAAATACTCATCCCCATCCTGATAAATATAAGTAGCACCATCTGCCATATAAAAGCCTTTCATATTATCTCCATTCATCATTTCCACACCAACCACACGGTCGGAAGCCATTTTTACAGAAGCCATCCATTGAGGTCTACGATGAATTGTGTAATCCGATTGCCAAAAATGTTTGTGCCCTACTAATGGATTTTGTTTCATCACGCCATAATTTTCCTTCAACAAATTGCACGCTACCGAAATACATTGCTTTGATTCTCCGCCACCTAACTCCGATGCCGAAAAAGCAAGACTCAATGCTTTATGAATCGGAGCATGATGAAACAACTGCCGCCCTAAAGAACTCACATCCATTTTTCCTTTCCACATTATCCAACGATAGCCTTTATCAATTAAAGTACTAATGATCCCCAACTGTCGCTCATCAAAAGCCAACGAAGTACCGGCAAAAACGCCCGAAAAGAAACTCATACCTGACACAAAGGAAAGACCATAATTACCAAATTGTTGTTGAGCACCATGTTGATGGAAAGACCAATCATCTTTAATACCTTCAATTTTTCCCGTTACAATTTCTGAAACAATTGTATCTCGTGCTATTTTCACTAGTTCAGCATCATTTTGAAGCAAAGCACGCATCATTATATTACCAGCAAGCCACACCTTATTCTGACCCGTCATGCCAAATTTTGCATTTCCCATCACAGATATAGCCGCTTTCTTTTCTTTCGAAGTTAATTCCTGCTCAAACAAAATAAATGCAGTACCCAATGTTTTCGGAACACCTATTTGATTATACCACCAATTCAAACATACCGGCTTGGTAGTAAACCAATAATCTAAAGCTTTATGAATAGTTTTTTTTACTTCCTCAGAACGGAAATAAGATGTTTGTCGAGAATAATATAATTTTACCAATTCCAAAATACGTTCTGCATGTATTTTGGGTTCCCAACCAGAGCGTTTCTTATCCTCATAATTTATATCAGGCCATGCCCCCCTATCAGATAGTGAAGATATATAAAATACTATTTTCTCCCTGTCAAAAGGATAACGTTGGTGTAACTCTACCACTGCCTGATCCGAAACTTCCTCTTCGGGTTCAATAGAAGAAAGAATTGATTTTAAATGAAAAGGGTCTGAATCTGTAGGAATTAATATCATAGAAAAATTCCGCTTTATCTTCAACAATTCTTCATGAGATACTGCCTTAACAGTCCAAGGTGTGGAAGTAGTGCTATACTTACAATAATTTTATAAATGACCATAAATTGAAGAATTTACATATTTATTCAGCGATACATGATTTTAACTTGAATTTTCTTATCCGGACTATCCGGAAAAATCTGCAAAGGAATGAAAGAAAAGCCCGGCACAGGATTAAATATCCGTCCGTCTTTATCGGTAGGAGCAACCTTCATCCTGCCGTTCACGCAAACTACCTCCAACACGCCGTCCTTTTTCTGAAGGCGCATGCCTTCCGGCGTAATATCCACAACTTCCGAAGGCGCGGCGATAACCGGTAAAACCAGGCAGGCGGTCAAAGGGCAATGTTCCATTTCTATCGACAAGCCCTGTTGGGAATACACATAATCCAACGCTACGGGAATCGCTCCCTGAACCGGAGTCTGCTGGTCGGCATCCACCAGATGGGTATTGACATGGAAACGGTGCATATTCTTTTCCTTGGTATAAGCAATATCCGTATCCAAATCATCGAGATTACTGTAAATCGTTCCGTATTGCACCATTTCAACCCGCGGCGTTCCGCTCATTATATACTTCCGACTGTTGCTCTGCATATTGGGTGCTTCTATCAAAGCATACCGGTTGGTCGTAGCGGCAAATACCGGACCAGCCTGTTCGTGCCATAACAGAGAAACGGCGCCTCCCATGGGATGAGTTCCTTTTACCTTATATTCCGCATCGAAACCGGTACATGTAGAACGCCACGGACCTTCTGCAACCAGCCACGTACGAATATCCCGGAAATACTTTACCCCATAAGCATTATCGCGCGGCAATGCCTTGTATTGTTGCGTCTTGACGGGTGGAAGCTCAAGAAAAGCCGTCAGCGCCTTGGCATGTCCGAAGGTATGATGAATACAAGCCGGAATGCCAGAGGCCCGATAATCGCGTCCGGCATGAAGCAAACCGTCATCCGTCGATTTTTTCAGTAATTGTATATTGCGGCGAATAGCCTCCAGGTACTCCGGATGATGCGCGGCCATGGCATAATAACCGCCCATAAAGCCGTCGCTTGTACGTCCGCCCCAATATGTCCACTTAAAACTGCGCGTACCCCAACTGTTGTCCCATGCACCGTCGGGCAACATAAATTCCAGATGGGTATTCATGGAGCGTTCCACGATGGAGAGCAACTCCCGGTCGTTCACCATAAGCGCATAATAAGCCAGATTAGGCAAGGATTCCTCTACATTATATCCCAAGTCCACCGGGAGACAACCGTTCTTGGTAGGTGTCCATATTTTAGGTCCTTCGCCGTATAAAAAGGAATCGTTCGCCGTAAAGAACTTCTTCAAGTCCGAAGCAACAATCCGGGCTTCCTCCTTGAAGTCCGGGCGGTCGAACATCTCTCCAAGAGCCTGCAAGGCATACGTCACCGAAGCGGAATAGTTCACATTGTTCAGGCGCTTCATACTCCCCTGCATACGGCGGCTGTACATCTGCGGATTCTTCATCATGAATTCGCCGGCTTCCAACAACTGCTCTTTCCAATGGTTACGCGTAGAGTCATCCAGCAGATGCCCGTGATAATGCACTGCCTCATACAGAGCAATAGCGGCGAATACGGTAGTCCCGCTCCAATCGGATACGTGTACATCGTTCATCCAGGAGCCGTCCGGACGGTGCACGTTCTCCATCCATTTCATCAGTTTCTTGGCGGCAAGCAGATATTTGTCATTGCCGGTTTTGTCTGCCAGATACATCAGAGGAAGAACCGTGTCTCCTATCCGTCCGTGAATGCGGGCACAGGCGGGACACAGAATACCGCCGTCGAGCGACGGATGCAGCCCTTCGCATTGGTAGGTCAGCAGAGCATCCACCCACTCCACCAGCAGTTTCTCCGCATCATTGCGCAAGGAGTTGTCTGAATAAACGGGATTTCCGGCACATACACGTCCCGAGAAAGAAAGTACAAACGCAATCACTATAAAAACGATGTTTCTCATACCATTATACACTATTAGATTTATTTTTCAAAAGTAAGACATTCCGGTAATATAGCGTCCTTATTTTCTCCAATACACCGCAACATACGTTTACCGGTTCTGCAATTTTGTTGAATCTTCATCAATTTTGTTGAAAACCTGCATGCCAAAACAATATTAGCAGCTTTTTAAACACATCAGGCATGCTTATCAGAACAAATGCCCTACCTTAGCAACCACTACTGAAAAACCGATATAACATGTAAACTAACATTTAATATAGCATGAAAAACTTATCTCTACTCATGTGTACCGCTTTCTGCGGGCTGCATACCGCCCAAGCGGATGCGGCAGACAACAAGAAAAACGAAAGGCCCAATATTCTCTGGCTCACCTTCGAAGATACCAGTGCTTACGAATTCGGCTGCTACGGCAACAAGGATGTGCACACCCCCAATGCAGACAGTCTGGCTGCCCGCGGCATACAATTCATGAACGCATGGTCGGTGGCCCCGCAAAGTTCGGCCGCACGCTCATCGCTCATTACGGGTTGCTACTCCTCGACCTACGGAATGGATGTCCATCCGGTTCCATACGACACCCCGGCAAACATCTCTTCCCGCAATGGCTGCGTGAAGCCGGATATTACTGCACCAACAACAGCAAGACACACTACAATTCCACCACGGACAACAAAAGCTGCTGGGACGAATGTACGAAAGAAGCCTCTTACAACAGCCCGAAGCGTGGTAAAGACCAGCCTTTCTTTGCCGTATACAATACGGTGACCTCGCACATGGGACGTATCCGCACCTTCCATACCGACGGACGGCGAGATTACACCCAAGAGGGCATTTATCCGGAACTGCTCACCCTACCTGCCTACGTGCCCGACCTGCCCGAAGTACGTTCCGACTATGCCGGCCATCTGGAAGCCGTGCAGGATGTGGACACATGGTTGGGGTTCTTTCTGAAAGACCTGAAAGAAAAAGGACTGGACGACAACACGATTATCTTCTTCTTCAGCGACCACGGCGGTTGCGTTCCACGCGGCAAAGGCTATTTGTATGAAAGCGGTCTGGAAGTGCCCCTAATAGCCTACTTCCCGCCCAAGTGGCAACACCTGGCGGGAGAAAAAGCATCCGGCAAAGATTATTCTTTGGTCAACTTCACAGACTTGGGACCTACCGTACTTAGTCTTGCAGGCGTAAAACCGCCCAAACACATGCAGGGAAAGGCTTTGTTCGGGAAGTACGCATCCGATGAAAAGCGTAAAATCCAGTTCGCACTGGCGGCCAACCAACTGCATCACTTCATGCCGGTACGTGCTGCAACCGACGGACGTTTCAAATACATCCGCAGCTACATACCCTACCGTCAGTTTGCCCTGCGCAATTACTACCAATGGGGCATGCCGTCCAACAAAGCATGGGACAAGCTGGTTTTAGGCGGACATAACACCAACCCCGACTGGGCGCAGACGTTCAATGCCCATCCTGCCGAAATGCTGTTCGACCTTGAAAAAGACCCCGGTGAACTGCACAACCTGTCCGACTCTCCCGAATACGCAGAAGTACTGGTAAAGATGCGTACAGCCCTTTCCAACCATATCCGCGCCACCAAAGACCTGGGTTTCTTCATACCCACCTCTCGCGAGAATGTGGTATTGTATGATAAAGTACGCAAAGAAAAATACCCCTTGAACGAGCTGTACAACCTCGTAGAGCTGGCAGGTACAGCCCATGCAGGCGATGCTCCCGTATTCGAGAAAGCACTGTCCAGCCAATATCCCGAAATGCGCTACTGGGCGTCCGTCGGTTTGGCACAACTCGGAGCCAAAGGAGAATTGAAAACCTGTCCCGCACCTCTGCTTGCCTTGCTCAAGGATGCCGACCCCTACATAGCCTGCGAAGCCGCCTATGCTGCCGCTTATCTGGGAGAAACCGCCAAAGGCATCGAATGCCTGAATTATCCGGCAAAAGAAGCCGATAGAAAAATCGGTTATTCCCTGCTGGAATGCCTCTCTCTGGATAAAGCCATGCAGCCGCCATCCGCGTGCATCTGGCAGACCTGAAAGACAAAGCCGAAACACTTCCGCGCAAAGCAAACGAAGATGCCGGCCTCATGGCACGCGGCATTCTGGTCAATCTCGGTGAGATGGATATAAAGAACCTGCACGGTCCGGAGTCCTATAAAGCAGGCTTGAAGCTGAATCACGGACGCAGACCCATGGTTCCGCTGCCAAACTGATGAAAGTTGGATGTAGCTGAAAAGAGACCGGTAGTAAGTATCTTTGTTTTAACACAATACCGCCTTATGCCTGCGCCTTGAATTTGCGGAGCTGCCACACCAGCATCGTGCCCGCTATCAGACTGGCCAGCAAGTCGGAAATCGGCATACTGTACCAAACGCCTGCCACGCCGAAAAAACGGGGCAGAATTATCAGGCAAGGCAGCAACACCATCATCTGGCGGGTAAGGGAAAGAAATATTGCCTTACTCGCCATTCCTATACTCTGGAAGAAGTTGGCGGTAACCATTTGAAAGCCTATAATGGGGAAAAACATCACCACAATGCGCAGGCCCTTTGCCGAAAGGGCAATCAGTTCGGCATCCGAAGTAAAAATACTCACCACCCAGTCGGAGAAGAGCATACCCACAATAAAGCCGAAAGTAGTGACGCAGGTTGCATAGATTATCGTCAGTTTCAGAGTCTTGATGACACGGGCATGCTGTCCGGCTCCGAAGTTATAACCCGCAATGGGCTGCATTCCCTGGTTCAGTCCCATTACAATCATTACGATGATAAATACCAGCCGGTTGACAATGCCGAAAGCGCCGATAGCCAAATCGCCGCCATACTTTTTCAATCCCTGATTGATAAGGATTACGATGAAGCATGCCGCCATATTCATCAGGAACGGCGACATGCCGATAGCCAGTGAATCGAAGACTATCTTACGCTTCAAACGGAAAATACCGCGGTGAAAATGCAGCAGTTCGTCTTTATTGCTGAATATCCTGAGCTGCCATATCAATGATATGACCTGCGCCACAATCGTGGCAATGGCCGCCCCGCGAATGCCCCAGCCGAAACCGTAGATGAACACCGGGTCGAGTATCGTGTTGATAATCACCGTGGCAATGGTGGCATACATCGCCTTCTGCGGATGCCCCGAAGAACGCAGCACCGCATTCAATCCCAGATAAAGATGCGTAACGGCATTGCCGAGAAGGATAATCTGCATATAATCGCGCGCATACCCCACAGTCTCGTCACTGCCACCGAAGAAGTAAGAATAGGGTCGAGGAATGCCATTACAACCACCGTAAAAGCCACACCCAGCAGAATATTCAGCACAAATACATTGCCCAGTACCCGCTGCGCCGTGTCATAGTCCTTCTGCCCGTA
>ERZ860009.291-NODE-291-length-25075-cov-1.630775_pt1 | contig 25075 bp, 23 predicted proteins | sample MGYA00510114_ERZ860009 | MGnify/ENA primary metagenome ERZ860009 (study PRJEB30046, sample SAMN00715177) | human gut metagenome | study: EMG produced TPA metagenomics assembly of the A metagenome-wide association study of gut microbiota in type 2... | reverse complement strand
ATGGGCAAAGCCATGGGAATGATCAAGCCGAAGGTTGCAGGCAAAGCTGACATGGGCAGAGTTTCCGCACTGCTTAAGGCAAGACTAGCTCAGTAAGCTGGAAGATTTTATAAAAGACGTCCTGCGGGACGTCTTTTTGTTTATAGCGGCCGGATCTTTCAAAACATTTTCCGTCCCCCGCCTTTTCTTGTGAGAGTTTGATTCTTGATCGCACAGTCTTTTATTAAAGAACTGCTTGACCGAGCAGACATTTACGAGGTCGTTAACCGAAGAGTTCCTTTACAGCAAAAAGGTGCTTCGGCCTGGGCGTGCTGTCCTTTCCATAATGAAAAAAGCCCGAGCTTTTCAGTGAACCGCGAACGCGGCTTCTATCACTGCTTCGGCTGCGGAGAACATGGCAACGCCATCAGCTTCTTAATGAAGTATGAGAATCTCCCGTTCGTCGATGCGGTCGAAAAACTTGCCTCCGAATTCAGCATGCAGGTTCGCTACGAAGGCGGCGCACCTAAACCTAAGAGCGGTAAACCGCGTTTGTCTGAGATTATGCAGAGGGCAATGGAGTTTTATCGCGATAAATTCAACAGCGACAAGTTCTCACAAGATTATCTCCATGACCGCGGACTCAAAAACGAGACCATCGAGCGTTTCGGTATCGGTTTCTCACCCGATGCCTGGCATAACTTAGACGCCGTCTTCACACCTGATCTCAAGCCTTTGCTTTTAGAAGCCGGCCTTCAGAGAACCGGTCAAAGCGGAAATGTCTACGATTTCTTCCGCAACCGCCTCATGTTCCCGATCCGCAATATTCGCGGACAAGTCATTGCTTTTAGTGCCCGAACGATGATCGGGGAAGAGCCTAAGTACATCAACACCGGCGACACACCGATTTTTACGAAAGGCTCCGAAGTTTTCGGCTTGTACGAAGCGCGCAAAGCATTCAGGATAAAAAGCGCGTCATCGTGGTCGAGGGCCAAATGGATGTGATCCAGCTTTCTCAAGCCGGATTCGGAGAAGCTTGTGCGCCGTTGGGTACAGCAATTCGGGCTGAGCATATCGAACGCCTTCTTAAGATGACCGATCACGTCATTTTCTCGTTTGACGGAGATGCGGCAGGTCGCAAGGCGGCAAAGCGCGCAATGGATTTATCGCTTCCGCTCTTGGATGATGCTCAGAAGGTCAGCTTTGTTTTCCTCCTGAAGGCGAAGATCCTGACAGTTTGGTCAAGAAGTCCGGAGCACTCGCTTTCGAAGAGATGCTAAAAAAAGCCCTGCCGCTTTCGAGCTACCTGATTGAAGCTTTGTCCCAAGGACTGGATTTGGCCGTCCTTGAAGACCGCAATGCATTTATTGAAGAAGCTTCTCCGCTGGTTCGTAAGACAAAAAGTGCGCTTCTTCGCGACGGCTTAATTGAGCGTTTGAGCACGGCAGTCGGCTATAAAAATTCCGACGAACTGCGTAAGTATTTCGGTTTCCCTGTGCTGCCGCCGGCGGCTCCTCAGAGAATTAACGGCTTTGGTAATCAGCGTTACGGATTCGGCAGGGGCTATGACCGCTACAAACAGCCGAGGATTCCGACGTCGACCGGGCGCAGCATTCCTCCGAAAGCTGATGCTCCTTTAATGGCACTCCTGAGAAACTTCCTGCGTTTTCCTCAGCTTGCACTGGAATTTGAAGGCATGCTCGCCGAGCAGCTTTCTGAAAGCAATTCTCCGGTCTCCGAATTGCTGTTCAAGGTGATTGAAAGAGTGACGCATGAGGATGAGAGCGGCCACACACTGGCCCAATTCTTGGCAGACCTTCCGGGACCGGCCGATGAAAATTTCGAAAAAGAAATGGATTCGGCCCGTTCAATGATTTCCACCTTCTTACTGGAAGAGGGCATTGATTCCGTCATTCGAAAAGGGCTAAGTCAAGGACAGATTCTCCAAACACCGCTGGAAGCAGCGCGTTTGGAATGTCGCCGAATTCTGCTTCAGATGGAGTTGAATCGTGTTGAGGTACAGCGTCGGGCTTTGTCGACAAAGGGCACGTTAGATGACGCCGACCGAAAGGTTTTTAGAGATTTGATGCAGCTCGATCAGGATCTCCAAAAAGAAATCAAATCCATTGATGCGGGCATTAACGATATTCTGTTGAGAAAACGAGAGAAGTAGGAATGTTAGAAGTTCTGACAGTCGGTAGTTTTTGCGCCTCTTTTTTACTGCCTCTTCACGGGCACATCGATCCTCTACGCACTGATTTTCGCCTTTTTCCTTTTCTGCGGCTACGCCCTTTACCGCGGCTTTAGCCTGCAGGAAATCGGAAGAGCTTGTGTCAAAGCATTGCCAAGATCAGCAACATCATCATAGTGATGCTCTTAATCGGAGCGTTGACTGCCTCTTGGCGAGCGAGCGGAACGATTGCCTACCTGGTCAGCTATGCCTCCGAGATCATTTCTCCTTCCTGGAGTCTCCTGGGTACCTTTATTTTGAATGCTGCCTTGAGTTCTCTGATCGGAACTTCCTTTGGTACCGCGGCAACGATGGGTGTTGTTACCATGTCGCTGTGTGTCGGTATGGGCGTCTCTCCGTTTTGGGCCGGCGGGGCCGCTCTGGCAGGAGCCTATGTCGGAGATCGCTGCTCTCCGGTGTCGACCAGCGCGCAATTAGTCTGTGCCGTTACCGGTACAGAGCTCTATAAAAACATTAAAAACATGTTGAGGACAGGGTTCATCCCGTTCCTCCTCGCGTGTCTCATTTACTTTTTTGTAGGAAACGGGCAGGGCGCCCAAGCCGCGGATATTGACCTGACAAAACTTTTTAGTCAGGAATACATCCTGTCTGCTTGGACTTTGATTCCGGCCATCATTCTGTTAACGATGGTCATGCTCAAGGCCGACATTAAGCTCACTATGATCGCGAGTATCGCATCGGCTTTCGTCACAGCGCTTTTCCTGAGAGATTTAGGTTCTATTGAACTTTGCAAGATTTTATTCAGCGGCTACCAGACAAGTTCTCCTGAGGTTGGGCGTCTTATGAACGGCGGCGGGGTCATTTCGATGATTCAGGTTTGCTGCATCATCTCGATATCCTGTACATTTGCGGGGATTTTTGAACTGACAGGGATGCTGAGACGTTTGGAAAACGGCATTGCTTATCTCGGTGCGAAGGCAGGCGTTTTCCTCACAATTACGCTGACCGCCTTGGCGACGGCTGCTTTATCCTGCAACCAGATGCTTGCAGTTATTTTGACCGAGCAGCTGTGCAATAAGATCCAGCCCGATAAGATCAAAATGGCCGCCTCTCTAGAAAACACCGCGATTGTCATCGCGCCTTTAATTCCATGGTCCATCGCCGGCGCAGTTCCCGTTGCAACCATTGGGGCGCCGGAAAGCTGCGTTGTCGCAGCCGTTTATCTTTGGATGCTTCCTATCTGGGGCATTTTGGTCGAAAAAGTTCTTCGCAAAATTACCCGACAATTTCCTAAGCTCATTATCAGAAATAGTCCTCAATTTGCGACGAATTCGCAAAAATTAAGGGGATGGTCTTGACAGGTATGGTAAAATCACCTTACCAAAATAGTCGGTAGGACTATTTGCGCGCCCAGGAGATCGAGGATAGATCGGAGGCGCTTTAAAAACCCTGAAATTGAGTCGGGTGTTGAAGGATTTACGTATCGGCGAGAGCTGTGACCGCTTAAATTTTTTGCTTCCTTCGACCGTCCGTTTCAGGTTAATTCGTTAAAGACAGGCGGAATTTTACACGAGCAGTTTTGCGGTGCATTTTTTCCGCTTTTGTTTTTTCGATCGTTTGATGCGTAGTCATCATAAGGTGGAACATGGCAACAGCCAAAAAAACAACTAAGAAGACAACTACGAATGTCGGTGCTGATACTGTAGAAACAGTAGAAGCTGCCGAAACCACAGCGAAAAAAACAACCGCTGCTAAAAAAACAACTACTGCAAAGAGAACTCGTACTCCGAAAGCAGCTGCTCAAGAAACTGCTGCTGAAGTAGCGGCAGAACCGGTTAAGAAAACGACGAGAAAGACCTCAGCAGCTAAAGCCACTAAAGCTGCAGCCGAAGAAACTCCTGCAAAGACAACAGCAAAAAAAACAGCACGAAAGACAACTGCTAAATCTGCCGCAGCTGACGAGGCTGCTGATGAAGCCGTGGCCGAAAAAGCTCCTGCAAAGAAAACAGCAGCTAAAAAGACCACAGCAAAAGCAAAACCTGAAGCTAAGCGCGGCCGTCCCGGCAGAAAGGCAAAAGTCGAGACAACCGAGGATGACCTCGTCGGTGACAGCGATGATGATTCCATCGATGAAGAAGTCGCAATCGCTGAATCTTATGTTCCGCCGGCTTCTGTTCGCGGAAAAGGCAAAGCTCGTGACAAGGCAATGAAAGAGGCCTTGAACCGCAGCTATGCTCATCATGAGGAAGACGATAAAGAAACTCGTTTGAACAAGCTCAAGGCGTTAATTCGCATGGGTAAGGAAAGAGGCTATCTGACTTACTCTGAAGTTAACGACCACATGCCGGAAAACATCGTCGATCCGGATCAGATCGATCAGATCATTTCGACATTGGCTGACTTGGGTATTCAGGTCTACGAACAGGCTCCGACCGCTGACGATTTGCTCATCGGCGACTCTGTTCCGACAGCCAGCGACGACGCTGCTGAAGAAGAAGCAGAAGCCGCTTTGGCCACCGTTGACAGCGAATTCGGTCGTACAACTGACCCTGTCAGAATGTACATGAGAGAAATGGGCTCCGTTGAGCTTCTGACTCGTGAAGGCGAAATTGAAATCGCTAAACGAATTGAAGACGGTCTGAAGCACATGGTTCAAGCCATCTCCGGCTGCCCGACGACGATTGTTGCCATTTTGGAAGATGCTGAAAAGGTCAGAAACGGCACGATGCAGATTGACCAGATCGTTGACGGCTTGGTTGACGGTTTGGACGAAGAAGCCAGTGAGCAGGTGGCTGAAGACGACGAAAGCACGGACATCGGTGCCTCCGGTATGACGGCAGGTCAGATTGACGAACTCAAGACTGTCGTTCTTGCCAAACTGGACCACTGCAAAGAGCTTTATCAGGATCTGAAGCATGCCTACGAGGCTGAAGGTTACCGTTCTCCTGCTTTCATTAAGGCTCAGGACGCAATTCAGGAAGAACTGCTTTCTCTGCGCTTTACAGCTAATACGGTCGAACGTCTTTGCACCATGCTGAAAACTCAGCTTGAAGAAGTTCGTAAGTACGAAAGCCGAATTTACGACATCGTCGTCAACCGTGCAAAGATGCCGCGTGAGCTGTTCCTCAAGGAATTCCATGACAATGAAACGAACCTGGCATGGTCTCAGGCAATTGCTGAGAGCGACAAGCCTTACGCAATCGACGTCAAACGTAAGCTTCCTGAAATTCAGCACCTCCAGCAGCAGCTGCAGAATATTCAGAATGCTGTAACACTGCCTCTGAAGGATCTGAAGGACGTTTACAACCAGATGGCGACTGGTGAGGCTAAGGCTAGAAAAGCTAAGCGTGAAATGACCGAGGCTAACCTTCGTTTGGTGATTTCTATTGCTAAGAAGTACACCAACCGCGGGCTGCAATTCCTGGATCTGATTCAGGAAGGCAACGTCGGCTTGATGAAGGCAGTTGATAAGTTCGAATACCGCCGCGGATATAAGTTCTCTACTTATGCCACATGGTGGATTCGTCAGGCTATTACGAGATCTATTGCTGACCAGGCCAGAACAATTCGTATTCCGGTTCACATGATTGAAACCATCAATAAGATGAACCGAATCTCTCGTCAGATTCTTCAGGAAACAGGTGTTGAACCGGATCCGGCAGAGTTGGCGGAGAAAATGGATATGCCGGAAGACAAGATCCGTAAGATTCTGAAGATCGCTAAAGAACCGATTTCTATGGAGACTCCGATCGGCGACGACGAGGATTCTCATCTTGGAGATTTCTTGGAAGACTTCGGAACTGTTGCTCCTGCGGAAGCCGCTCAGCAGTCCAGTCTTACCGAGATCACTAAGGAAGTCCTGGATTCTCTGACTCCGAGAGAAGCCAAGGTTCTGAGAATGCGTTTCGGCATTGAAATGAGTACTGACCATACTCTGGAAGAGGTTGGTCGTCAGTTCGATGTCACTCGCGAAAGAATTCGTCAGATCGAGGCCAAAGCTCTCCGTAAGCTTCGTCATCCGAGCCGTTCGGATAAATTGAAGAGCTTCATGGAAGGCGGAAGCAATAACTAAGATCTAAAAAGATACGAAGTAGGGCCGGAATTTTCCGGCCTTTGCTTTACCCTGCGCCGGAGCAGTTTAGAGATCCTTTGTAGAGATTGCAACGCTTCGTTAGAAGGAGGGGTAGCTTAGAAGATAGAATCTAAGGCCATATTATTGACATAAAGAGGAACTTCGTCTTCTAACTGGTCCCAGGTTCAAGTCCAGTTGGGGCCACCATCTTTCGAATTCTATCTACGGAATTGTCTCGGCTTTTCGAGAATGATAGGTTAAAAACGAATTATTGGAAGATCTGATAGATTACGCTTCTGCACAATGGTGACCCTTCATCATTAGGCCCCATAGCTCAGTTGGTTAGAGCAGTCGACTCATAATCGATTGGTCACTGGTTCAAGTCCAGTTGGGGCCACCACCTCTTTTCTCCTTTTTATAAAAAAGGTTCCACTAATCAAATTAAAAAACTTGCAAGCATCGCAGTTTTGACGTTTTTTATTTTTTTAATTGCCAGCCGGGTTTCCCTCAAGATAATAATAAATAACAAGATTTTGAGGTAGGCATGCAGAGTATTACTCGTGAAATTTACATAGTCTTGGAAAATATGTAATCCAGCTGACTGTCCTTTGAAAAATACAACGTCTACCAGTATATTTTCTTGAACGAGAAATATTTGCTAAAGTGTACAGAGTTGGCCCATGAGTTGTTTAAGAGAGTTCCCCGCGTAAGCGGGGATGAACCATGAAATTATTTAGGTTTTCTTTCAGTTTAGGAGAGTTCCTCGCGTAAGCGGGGATGAACCGCAAGTTGGTCTAGAAGGAGAGAGCGGAGCGAAGATTTCCCCGCGTAAGCGGGGTTAAAAACTTAACAACCATGGGCCGCTCAAACCCGTTGAATGGGAGAGCGGAAGCACTTTCCACCGATTATTCCTTGCCTTGTAAGGAGTGATCGGCTTATTTTGCTGTTAACATTGAATCCACAGGCCGGGCTGGTCGAGACTGCCAGCCTCCCCGGTATGAGGTCTTGATGGTGGTCGCGACACTACTCACACAACGTTCGAAGACGAGATCATTTCTTTGATTCCGCCCAATTTTTTGTGACTTCTTATATCTTCTTCGTTTTATTTTCAAAAGAGCCTAGCGACCCCATACCTATTCATGGCAGAGTGAATGAAGCTCAGCTTCATGGGTTGTAAAATAACCTTTTTTACGTATTTATTAAATAAATAGATAAATGGCAGAGTGTCAGGATTTTGCGCAATTTGGTTTGGCCCCGAATTTGCTTTCAGCTATTACACGGATGGGGTATACCCAACCCACAGCAATTCAGTGTACAGCGATTCCAGTGGTTCTTCAGGGTCGCGACGTCATGGGTGCCGCCCAGACAGGAACAGGTAAAACAGCCAGTTTTGGTCTGCCCGTCTTGCAAAAACTTCTGCCACTAGCCAATACAAGTACATCTCCGGCACGCCATCCTGTACGTGTTTTGATTCTTTCTCCGACAAGAGAGTTGGCAGATCAAACCGCAGAGGCACTTTCAAATTACGCAGATGACACACCTATTCGAATTGGCGTTGTTTATGGCGGCGTCGATATCAAACCTCAGGCAGAGGCATTAAGAAGAGGCGTCGAGATTTTGATCGCTACTCCCGGCCGTTTATTGGATCATCTGGAGCAGAGAAATACAAATCTGAATCAGTGCGGCATCGTCATCTTAGATGAGGCCGACCGTATGTTGGATATGGGCTTTCTGCCGGATATTTCTAGGATCCTGAATGCGCTTCCCAAAAAACGTCAGAATTTGATGTTCTCCGCCACATTCTCACCTGAAATCAAAAGACTGGCCGGAAATTTCTTGACTGATCCTGTTGTTATCGAGGTAGCTCGCCAAAACGCTACTGCTTCCACCATCAAACAAGAAGTCTTTTCAGTAAACGAGCTTCAAAAAACTGATGCACTTGTAGAGCTTCTGAAAACCCGCGGAGAAGACTCCGACGGTAAACCGCTCCAGACAATCGTATTCGTCAATGCAAAATTGACAGCTCGCAGATTGGCACGTGAATTAGAGAAATGCGGATTCAACGCTGATGCAATTCACGGAGACAAAACCCAAGAAGAGCGCTTGAAGCTGTTGAAAGATTTCAAGGATGGAACCTTAAATATCATGGTGGCGACTGATGTCGCAGCCCGTGGTTTGGATATAGCCGAGCTTCCGCTCGTGATTAATTACGACGTTCCATTTGTTCCTGAGGACTACGTTCATCGAATCGGCAGAACAGGCCGCGCAGGGAGCTCAGGTTTGGCATTAATGCTCGTTACGGACAAGGATAGAAAGAGTTTCGATGCAATTCGAAAACTAACCAAAGTTAATCTTGTTCCGCAGGAACTTGATCCTGAACCTCGCAAGAGAGCAAGATTTCCACGAAAGTTTTCCTCAAGTACAGATACTTGGAAAGCACCTCGCAAGCCTGAGGATCCATTTTTCTCACAGCCCTATGTTCCGGGTCGCACATCTGTAAAGAAGACTGTTCAGCAAAACTTCTCAAGACAGGCTTCCGGAGAAAAGAGGGAAGTTGCTGTCCTTCTTGGCGGAACCGGACGTCGAAATTAGGCAGAGATTTGAAATCTCTGCCTCCAACGCTGCACTGCCTCTGAATAAAACTCCTCGAGCGTATCGAAAGTAAAAGGTTTGAATCCGAGACGAGTCCACGCATGTGCGGCTTCTTCTTCGGGCCTGCTTCGATCAATCGCCGGAGCCAATGTCTGTTTAGAGAGCTTATTCCCGTTTTTGTCTAGCACAAGCGGAATGTGCATGTAAGCAGGGGTAGGCAGGCCTAATGCTTTTTGCAGCAGGATTTGTCGCGGTGTGTTATCGATCAAGTCAGCACCGCGGACGACGTGTGTCACGTCCTGGAATCCGTCATCGACGACAACGGCGAGTTGATAGGCCCAGAGTCCGTCGGCTCTCCGAATAACAAAATCACCGACTTCCTTCGAAACGTTCTGTTTAAACGTTCCCTGCCATCTGTCCGGGAAAGAGACGACTCCGTCATCTACAAGAAAACGCCACGCACGAATTGGGGCTCCGCCCGTTCCGTGGCGACAAGTTCCTGGATAGACGCCCTGTGGCAAACCTGCGGCTGCGCGGCAGCTTCAATGCTCTTGCGAGTACAAGCACACCCATACGCTAGACCTTTACCGATTAACAGATCGAGGGCCTCTTGATAAGCGTCATATCGAGTTGATTGTCTGAGTATCGGACGATCTGAATGAAGTTTGAATGCCTCGATAGTTTCGAGCTGATCCTCTGCCGCCCATGCAGGTTCACGCGGCGGATCAATGTCTTCGACACGAATAATCCACGTACCTCTATGAGCCCTGGCATCGAGGTAGCTCGCAAGAAGACAGGCTAAGCTTCCGGCGTGTAGATGACCGGTAGGGGATGGGGCAAAGCGTCCGACGTAATGACTCAAAAAAATCTCCTCAAACTAATAATGAAATTTTAGTCTGAAGAGATTATGAGTTCACTCTTCCTTTTCCTTCTTCGGAGGAGGATTTTCAATCATAGACTGCGGGACTCCAATGATGGCTGCAGCCTGTGCGGGAGGAACATGTTGCGCCGGCGGAACTTGTCCGATGGCTTTTGCACTCACAGAAGGGTCTGCTGCTCCAACATGACCTGTGGGCGAAGGTGCTTGCAAATTGGAAGGTACAGAAGCGGTGGTTCCGGAAACCTGAGCATTGAATGCGACCGGCGCCGGAGTCGGAGAGACAGTAACACCGTAGGACGGTCCAGGCATCACGATGCCGTTGGCAACACAGGCGTCATTGATGGCGTTCAAAAAAGATGCCTCGAGTCGATACGGCTCCATCAACTCAATCGGATCTACCCAAACGACAAGCTCAACGTTAATGCCGAAATTGCCGAAACCGGTAATTCCGCATTCGACCTCATGAAGCGGGTCGGGCTTAATACAGTAGGGAACCGAGACGGCTGCCTTTTCAATGATTTCTTTAACCTTGCGGAAGTCAATGCCGTATGGAATTGAGAAGGGATAAATCTTGCGAACGCCTCGGCGGTCCATCGTGAAATTGGTAAACGATCCGTTAATCAGAGAAGCGTTCGGAATGATGATTGCCTGACCCGTCGGCGTCACGATGCGCGTAGCGCGAATGGTGATCATGGTCACTCGACCGATATGACCGCTCGGTGTGGCAATAATATCGCCCAAACTCACGGCGCGTTCGGAAATCAGAATCAAACCGGCAACCGAGTTATTAACGATGGTCTGCAATCCGAAGCCGATGCCCACAGATAAGGCGGAAACTAAGATTGCCAAATGTGTGATCGGGAGACCGATCATCGACAGGCCCATCAGAATACCGATCGCCAATATGCCCCAATGAATGAAGCGGGCGAACATCGAAAGGGATTCGGGACGTACGGAATTGTGGCGAGAGCCGAATTTCTTAATGCTTTCTTCGCTAAGCTTGCCGAGCCAGTAGGCAACAAGAAAAACGAGGCAGAATTCGAGAATATCGAACGTATCGATTTGACTGCCGCCAGCTGTAAATAACGGCACATGTAGGGGTTGGAGTATCGCTTCAGAGCCGTTCAGTATTTTGTCCAAAAAAGAATCCATGATTTGTTTTCGGTGTTTTGGTAGAACTTCAGCATAAAAAAGAGCGCCGTAAAAAAGCGCTCTTTTGTCTCAAATCGGATACAAAACTTTAGCGAGAAGCTTCTAAAGATTTTTCAAGAAAATCTGACAAGTCCGTGACTTCCTCGATACACAAATCATGTCCGACCCCGTCGTAGCCCTTGGACCAGAGATCCGTTGCCCCGAGTTTTCTGAGTTCCTTGACGCTGATTTCGGGATACACGGGAGGTACGTCATTGTCTTCTTTTCCATAGGTCAAGAAAATCGGAGAAAGGATGCCCTGACCTACATGCTCAATATCGTCAGCAGACTCAATGGGCAGATAGCCGCTCAGGCAGAAGATGCCGCCGATCGGACGATCGAGTTTCAGGGCCGTGTAAAGCGCAACGCAGCCGCCCTGTGAGAAACCACCTAAGAAGATTCGATCTCGTCTAATGCCTTTCGTCTCTTCCAAGGCAATTAAACGCTCTGCAATACGGGCGCTTTCAACAAGTGCCGGTTCGTCGCTGGCACCGATTCCGTCGGTATCGAGAAGGTCAAACCAGCCGCGCATCAAAAAACCTTTATTTGCTGTGATCGCACGTTCAGGCGCAGTCGGAAGAATCAAACGAGCCTGTTCAACGGGCGCGCCGCATGCGGCAAGTTCTTCTCTGAAGTGTTCGAAGTCCGATCCGTCGCTGCCCAAGCCGTGAAGCATGATGATGGCGCTATCTGCTTTGCCTTCCTTCGGGTCAATGATTTTTGCATCAATGACATGAGGCTGAGGTGCAGATTTTGGGCGGAAAGCCTTAACGACATTGGGACGGGTTTCAAGGGCCGGACCGCCGATTAAATCAATACAGTAGGGCACTGCCGCAAAAATGCCGTGGATGCCCTTTGACGGAATACCTTCTAGGGTTTCAGCGATGGCCTTTGGCTGTCCCGGAAGGTTAATGATCAAAGCGGCATGATCTTCGATTTCGCGCAGCACGCCGACCTGACGGGACAAAATCGCGGTCGGCACAAAGGCAAGAGAGACCGCACGCATTTGCTCTCCGAATCCCGGAAGGGTACGAGTAGCCACAGCCAACGTGGCTTCCGGCGTCACATCGCGGCGAGAGGGACCAGTCCCTCCGGTTGTCAAAATCAAATCACAGTTTTCCTGATCACAAAGTTCCTTGAGCGTTGCCTCGATAAGCGGCTGTTCATCAGGAATGAGTTTTTCCACAACCTCATAATCAGAAAGCAGGGCTTTTGCCAGCCATTCTTTCAGAGAGGGAATGCCTTTGTCCTGATAAGTGCCGGAAGAGGCACGGTCGGAAATGGAAACCAGACCGATTTTTGCTTTGCTATTCTTCATCGTCTTCCTCCTCGGTGACTTCCAACACGATCGGAGGAAGAACCATTGCGTAGATCAGTTTGTAGAGTGCGCGGGCGGATTTCGGAGGCTTGTTGCCTTCGGCTTCTTTACGAGCATTGCGGATAAGCTGACGAACTTCCTGAACATTGACGTCAGGGAACTGAGCAATAAATTTTGTCAGAGCGGCATCATCTGCAATCAACGCATCTCTCAGACGTTCACTCTTGTGAAGCGCGGCGACGGCCGCTTTATCGTTGCCGGTGGCTCGGTCGATGGCCTGACGAACAGCATCTCCGTCTAAGGCTCTCATGTATTTGCCGATGAGCTGGAGCTGACGGCGTTTGGCGCCGAAGGAGGGAACACGGTGATACTCCTCAATGGCTTTAAGAATGACTTCGGGAAGTTCAATTTTTGCCAGCGTTTCGGCACCCAGTGTGGTCAGCTCTTTACCGAGATCCTGCAGATGCTCGGCCCTTCTTTTCAATTCACTTTTGCTCGGACCGCTGTACTCTTCTCAAGGTTTTCGTTTGTATTCTTCATATTAGCCTGTCCTTCTTTAGTAAGATTTGCATCAAGCGCTATCATAATCTCCAATCTTTAGTTTCCGCTTCAAAATATGAGTCAAACTCCCACAATAAGTAGCTCAGAAGAGCTTTGTTCCTTGGTTTCGTATGCTTTAGACACAGCGCTTTCTCTGGTGCAACTGCCGCCGCGGTAGAAGTCAGTGAAGAGAAGGGGACATGTGTCACGGTAAGAAACCAGGAAACGGAATCCATTGAACACACCCATGACAGAGATTTCGGAATTACTGTCTATCTTGGTAAATCAAAGGCTGTGGCTTCCAGCGGAGACTTTCGCAAGGTGTCGATCTTAAGAACGGTCAAAGCGGCGCTTGATATGGCGCGCTACACCACGCCGGATGAATGCAACGGCCTGCCGGATAAGGACCGACTTTGCACGAATCCTCGTCAGCTCGATCTCTTCCATCCATGGGACATCTCGATTGAAGAACAAGTTCAAAAGGCTGTTGAAGCAGAAAAAGCAGCATTGGATGTCGATAAACGCGTGGTGAATTCCGACGGTGCAATGGTTACGACAACAATCGGTTCGTTTATTTTGGGAAACACCGAAGGCTTTTTGCACGGCTATCCTTTTAGCGACCATTCGATTGACACCTCAGTGATCGCCGAGGATGAGAATGGTATGCAGGTGGGCTCCTGGCACACCTCCGGCGTTTCGTCAATGGATTTGCTCTCGCCGCAGCAGGTCGGCATGATCGCCGGTCAAAGAGCTGTAGACCATCTGTCTGCACGCGGTTTAGCGACCCGCAAGTGCCCGGTCGTTTTTGAAGCACCGGTTGCTAAGAGCTTATTCAGAACCTTTGTTCATGCGGCAAGCGGTTCTGCGTTGTACCGCAAGACCTCCTTCCTCGAAGGAATGCTCGATAAACCGATTTTCCCCGATCATCTTTCCATTTTGGAAAATCCATTCATCCCGCGTTACTGGGCTCGGCGCCGTTTGACGATGAGGGGGTTCGCCCGTCTGAACGCCTGGTCGTTGACCACGGTGTGCTGAGCGGTCTTTTCCTGAGCAGCTATTCGGCTCGTAAGTTGGGAATGACAACGACCGGAAATGCCGGCGGTCCTTATAACCTCATCTTCTCCGAAGCACCGGAGGCTTCCGAAAAAACGCTTTCTGCATTGCTCTCACGCATGGGAACGGGCCTCTTGGTCACCGAGCTGATCGGGCAGGGCGTCAATTACACCACGGGAGATTTCTCTAAAGGCGCATCTGGTTTTTGGGTGGAAAACGGCAGGATCGCTTACCCGGTAGAAGGTATTACGGTTGCCGGCAATCTCAAAGACATTTTCATGTCCTTTGAAGCGATGTCGGACGATGTAGATTTGAACGGATGTTACCTCAACGGATCGGTGCTGATCAGAGAAATGACCGTTGCCGGTAATTCTTAAGTCTGCAAAAAGCCGATCCTGCTAATTTCTTTACAGAAGTCCAAAATATTTCTTTCAAATTATTACAATTGAGGACCGATAACTAAAGAATCTTGCAGGAGAAAAAATGCAGAAAAAAGATATTGACTGGAGCAAATTAGGCTTCGGCTATACACCGACGGATTATCGCTTCGAAGCTCACTGGAAAGACGGCAAATGGGATGAAGGTAAGATGATTACTGATCCCAACATCGAACTGTCTGAAGCTGCCTGCGTGTTTCATTATGCTCAGTGCTGTTTTGAGGGCTTAAAGGCTTATACAACGGTCAAAGGCGACATCGTTACCTTCCGTCCTGATTTGAACGCAGAACGTATGATGGGCAGTGCCGAACGTCTGGAAATGCCGGCTTTCCCGAAAGAAAAATTCATTCAGGCCGTCAAAGACGTTGTCGCAGCCAACGCGGCTTGGGTTCCGCCTTACGGCACCGGCGCAACACTGTACATCCGCCCGGTCATGATCGGCTCCGGTCCTCAGATCGGTGTGGCACCGGCTCATGAGTTTATCTTCAGAATTTTCGTGATGCCGGTCGGCGCATATTTCAAAGGCGCTATCAAGCCGCTTAAGCTGACAGTTCCTGAATTTGACCGTGCTGCTCCCCGCGGAACAGGCCATATCAAAGCCGGCCTGAACTATGCCATGAGCCTGCATCCCACAATGGAAGCTCATCGTCACGGTTATGCCGAAAACATTTACCTTGATCCGGCTACTCGTACCTACATTGAAGAAACCGGCGGCGCTAACTTAATCTTCGTCGACAAGGAAGGCACGATCATTGTTCCGAAGTCCGATTCCATCCTTCCTTCCGTCACACGCCGTTCTTTAATCGAAGTGGCTAAGAGATTGGGCTACAAAGTGGTTGAACGCCCTGTTAAATTAGCCGAACTCAAAGATATGGCTGAAGGCGCACTTTGCGGCACGGCTGCTGTCTTAGCTCCGATCGGCATGGTCAACACTCCTGACGGCGATATCTACTTCCCGTCCGGCATGGAAAAAATGGGCCCTGTCTGCACCAAGCTCAGAGAAACACTGACCGGTATCCAGATGGGCGAAATCGAAGGCCCCGAAGGCTGGGTCGTTAAGATTGACGCTGAATAATTTTTGCTGAACCGCAAAAGCAAACGCCGGAGAATCCGGGCGTTTTGCGTTGAAGCTTGGGAACTTTCGGGTTCCCGTGCATTCAGGAATTACTTATGAGCGCGGTTTTTAAGACGCTCTTTCCAAATGCCGACCTGCTTTGCAACCTGAGAAGGTGCTGTGCCGCCGGTATGGTTGCGGGAAGCAATAGAGCCTTCGAGGGTCAGGCTGTCATAAACATCTTCACCGACTTTATCGCTGAATTCTCTTAATTCCTCAAGCGTGAGGTCGTGCAGACCGCAGCCTTTCTCGGAAGCGAGGCGTACAGCGCAACCGACGGCTTCGTGAGCGTCACGGAAGGGCAGGCCTTTGCGAACGAGGTAGTCTGCAAAGTCCGTGGCAGTCGGATAGCCGAGCATGACAGCTTCACGCATACGGGCTTTGTTGACCTGGATGCCGGGGATCATTTCGATGAAAGCGCGCAGAGTGTCTTTGACGGTATCAATCGTGTCAAAGAGCGGTTCTTTGTCTTCCTGGTTGTCCTTGTTGTAGGCAAGCGGCTGTCCCTTCATCAACATCAGAAGCCCCATCAGGTGACCGACTACGCGTCCGGATTTGCCGCGGGCAGCTTCCGGAACGTCCGGATTCTTTTTCTGCGGCATGATGGAGGAACCCGTCGTGAATCTGTCGGGCAGCATGATGTATGCGAAGTTAGTGTTCATCCAGTAGATGAGCTCTTCGGACATACGGGAAATGTGGATCATGATGAGCGAAGCGCAGGAGCAGAACTCAATCGCGAAATCACGGTCGCTGACGGAGTCCAGAGAGTTCTGAGTGACGCCTTCAAATCCGAGGAGTTCAGCCGTGTACTCACGATCGATCGGATAAGTGGTACCGGCGAGCGCTGCAGCGCCAAGCGGAGAACGGTTTACGCGTTTGCGGCAGTCAGCCAAGCGTTCGCGGTCGCGCTCGAACATTTCGGCATAAGCCAGGCAGTGGTGGCCGAGCGTGACGGGCTGAGCAACCTGCATGTGGGTGTAGCCTGGCATGATGGTGTCGATGTTCTTTTCGGCAACCGTCAGCAGGGACTCCTGCAGATGAGAGAGAAGATCCATGATCTGGTCGATCTCATTGCGCAGGTACAAACGAATGTCTAAAGCAACTTGGTCATTACGGCTGCGGCCGGTATGAAGGCGCTTGCCGGCGTCTCCGACAAGTTCCGTTAGGCGGGCTTCAATGTTGAGGTGCACATCTTCGAGTTCAAGCTTCCACTCGAAGCGGTTTTCTTTGATTTCCTGAAGGATCTGACGCATACCGCGTTCGATGTCGTTCAAATCGTCTTTGGAAATAATGCCGCATTTGGCAAGCATCTTGGCATGGGCCACGGAGCCTGCGATATCGGCTTCGGCCATACGCTTGTCAAAGTTCACGCTGGCGGTGTAACGAAGGACAAATTCGGCCATAGGCTCAGAAAAGCGTCCGCTCCAAGCTTCTTTTTTGGAGGCAAGCGGATCGGCATGAACTGAGAGAGGATTGTGTTGGGCCATAACTTTTGCAGTCAGTAATGAAAAAAGGTCAATTATAGCTAGTAATGACTCAATTGTCGGGTAACGGTTTGTCTACAAAAGAATTTCTTTGTTTTTCGACCTGTTTTTTAAGCGCGATTGTTAAGGTCTGTATAACGCGGTTCTTGCCCGAATTGTTAAACTCCTACTCATTCTTCGTATTTCTCTAAAAAGTTAAAAAATGACTCAGCAAGATCATCTGGTTATTGCCACTCGCGAAAGCCCGCTGGCGCTTTGGCAGGCAAAGTACGTTCAGAGCTGCCTTAAAGAAAAATTTCCCGAGCTTGATGTTCAGCTTTTAGGTTTAACAACCAAAGGTGACAAAATTTTGGACGTCACGCTGTCCAAGATCGGCGGAAAAGGTTTGTTCGTCAAAGAACTTGAAGCCGCGATGCTTGAAGGCAAAGCTCAAATCGCCGTCCATAGTCTGAAAGATGTTCCGATGGATCTGCTTGAGCCGTTTACTCTGGCAGCAGTGATGGTCCGCGAAGACCCGCGCGACGCAGTCGTTTCTCATAAATATGCCTCTTTAGAAGAGATGCCGGCCGGAAGCGTTGTCGGCACCTCCAGCCTTCGTCGTGAACTGATGGTTGCTCCCGTTTCCCGCACCTCAAAGTCGAGATGATTCGCGGCAACGTCGGCACCCGCCTTTCTAAGCTCGACAACGGCCAGTACGACACCCTCGTGATGGCAGCCGCCGGTCTGAAGCGCCTCGGCTTATCCGATCGCATTCGTTCGATCATTCCGCCTGAAGTTTCTCTTCCGGCACCGGGGCAAGGCGCTATCGGTATCGAAGCCGTTGAAAACGACGAAATGACGCAAAAATACGTTGAAGCGCTCAACGATGAAGATACTCGTCTCTGCTCCCAGGCCGAAAGAGCGGTTTCCAGAGCGCTGGGAGGTTCCTGCCAGGTTCCTCTGGCTGCCTACGCCACTATTGATGACGGTCAGATGTTCCTCCGTGCACTTGTCGGCAACCATATGACCGGAGAGTTTGTGACGGCTGAATATACGGGTCCGGCTAACGAGCCTGAAGAAAATGCCCGCAAAGTGCTGGACCAGCTGATCGAAAAAGGCGCTAAACGTCTTCTGAAAGAAGTGCTCGGAAAGTAATGCGCACGATCCTCAACATGAAGCCGGGGCCCGGCGGGCGTCGGCTTCAGAAAGAAATGGAAGCAAAAACCTCCGGTTCCGTTTACTGGCCGGCTTTTACCTTTGATCGTTCCGAAGATTACGAAGAAAGCGTCAAAGAAATTCTCGAAGGAGCTGAAAGAGGTGCGCTGCTTATTCTTGTGAGTCCGACGACGGTCAGCTTCATGAAGGACATTTTTCCGCAGCTTCCTGAATCCGTCCGCTTTGCCTGTGTCGGCGAACCGACCGCTAAAGCTTTGACCGCGGCTTTTCCTGCAGCACGCAAAATTTTTTTCCCGCATGGGAGCTCTTTAGAAGCGGTTCAGAGTTGCTTTTTGAACTCCTCTTGGAAGAAGGTCTTCCTTCGGAAGTTGTCCTCATTCGAGGCGACACGGGGCGTCAGTTCCTGATTGACGCGCTGCGGGATAAAGATGTTCCCGTGACCGTGGCACCTATCTATAAAAGAATCCCGCTGAAGGTTTCAGACGATCAAAAGCGATGGATCGGACGCGGAGAAGCGCCGGTGATTTATCTAACGAGCACGGACGCTATACGGATTCTTGAAGAGAACGTCGGGGATGAGGGTCGTGAATGGCTGCAATCTGCCTCGGTACTGACGATCCATCCTCGCATTCAAGAGCATCTCATTGAGGAGGGTTTCAAGAACGTGGAGTTGGTGGAATCTCACTGCAGCGGACTTGCCGATAAATTGCTCTCCTTGGCAGAGCAAGTTAGTAACGATTAAAATTAACAGATTATTTCCTAATTAATGAAGGTTGGAAAAATATTATGGATATGAGCAAAATCAGCGCAGGAAAAGACCTGCCGCACGATTTCAATGTTGTGATTGAAATCCCCGCACAGAGCGACCCCGTCAAGTACGAAGTAGACAAAGAAAGCGGCGCTCTTCTGGTCGACCGTTTCATCGGCACTTCCATGCGTTATCCTGCAAACTACGGCTTCATTCCTCAGACTCTCGGTGATGACGGTGACCCCGTTGACGTTTGCGTGATTACTCCGTTCCCCCTGCTGGCCGGCTCCGTAATCCGCTGCCGTCCGCTCGGCATGCTCCTGATGGAAGACGAAAGCGGCGGCGACATGAAGATGCTTGCCGTTCCGGTTCAGAAGCTGACTCCGCGCTACAACAAGATCCAGACCATCGATGATGTTCCTGAAGATTATCTTGCTCAGATCCGCCACTTCTTTGAACACTACAAAGATCTGGAAAAAGGCAAGTGGGCTAAGGTATCCGGCTGGACAGGTCCTGAAGAAGCCTGCAAGGTGATCATGAAAGGCGTTGAAGCTTACAACAACGCTAAGTAGTCTTTCGATCCCTGCTTTTTAGGATGAGGCCCGGGCAATTTGCTCGGGTTTTCTGTTTTTGGTCCTCTCTAAGCACTCGCAGGGCTGTTTGTTTTGTATGATCTGAATCATTGGGTTTGATGTCCGTAAATGATGAGGAGGTTTCCGGATGAATGAAAAAGTAGTGGTCTCAATGGCGCAGCTAAATCAAACTGCCGGTGATTTGGAAGGAAACTTTCGACGAATCGCCGAAGCCGCGGAAAAGGCAAAGCATTCGGATATCCTGGTGACCCCTGAACTTTCTTTATGCGGCTATCCGCCCGAAGACTTATTGTTCCTGGACAGTTTTTTAGAAGACTGTGCAAGAAAGCTCAATGAGCTCGTTGAGTATTCAACTCGTTTTCCGAAACTGCATATTCTTGCAGGCTATCCGCTAAAAGACTCCGATCGTTTATATAACGTCGTCTCCGTCATTCTCAACGGCCAAATCCTTCTTACCTATCGAAAGAAAAATCTTCCTAACTACGGCGTCTTTGATGAGGAGCGCTATTTCACGCCCGGAGAGGAGGATGTGTGCACCTTTGATGTCGGAGATACGCGCTTCGGCGTCAATATTTGTGAAGACATTTGGTTCCCAGAAGCCCCTTCTCAGGCTAAAGGGCAGGGCGCGCAGGTGCTCTTAATTGCCAATGCTTCCCCATTTGAAGAGGGAAAAGAAGAACAACGGCTGGATATGGTTCGCCGCCATGTGAATGCCATCGGAATGGATGTATGTTACGTCAATATGTGCGGCGCTCAGGACGAAATCGTTTTTGACGGAGAAACGTTTGCCTGCTCGGCTGATGAGGTCCTGGCTCGGGCGCCGCACATGAAAGAGTCTTTGCTCACGGTAGAGGTCAAAAAAGGCAAAATTTGCCGCGGTGAGGTTTCTCAGCCCCTGTCTGATCTTGCCGTGCTGTACGAAGCCTTAGTTGTAAGCATGCGGGACTACATCAATAAGAACGGATTTAAGGGCGTAGTGCTCGGCCTCTCAGGGGGCGTGGATTCTGCGCTGGTTCTTAAGATCGCGGTGGACGCCGTCGGCAAGGATAAAGTGCTCGCCGTGATGATGCCGTCCGTCTATACCTCTTCATTAAGCCGCGGTGACGCGGCCAAATTGGCTTCTCGTTTGGGCGTACGCCTTGAGACGATTTCAATTCAGGACGGCTACACGGCATTTGAATTTATGCTGGCTAAGCAGTTCAACGGAATGCCGCACGATGTTACTGAAGAAAACCTTCAGGCACGTATCCGCGGTGTCATTCTGATGGCCATTTCCAATAAATTCGGCTCGATGGTGGCTACGACCGGGAATAAGAGCGAAATGGCGGTCGGTTATTCGACTCTATACGGCGATCTGGCCGGCGGTTTTGCCGTAATTAAAGACGTCTACAAAACTCAGGTCTACGCTTTGTGCCGCTGGATTAACGAATGCAATAAAGAAAATCCGGTTTTTCCGGAGACCATTCTGACTCGCGCCCCGAGTGCGGAGCTGAGAGAAAACCAAAAGGATCAGGACTCACTGCCGGATTATGCCGTGCTCGATGAGATTCTTCGCCGCTTTATCGAAGATCGAGAGGGACCGGAAGAGATTGCCGCCGCCGGCTTTGATCGAGCCGTAGTAGATAAGGTATTACGAATGGTCAGCCGTGCGGAATATAAGCGCCGTCAGTCTCCGATCGGCCCCAAGGTGACAAAAGTCGCTTTCGGACGGGATTGGCGGTTCCCGGTCACCAATAAATACAGACTTTAAGAGTAAAATTTCTGAAAAAATTTCGGGAGAAAAAATGAAACAAGTCGTCGCTATTATCAAGCCCTTCAAACTTGACGAAGTGAGAGAGGCACTCGCAGAAATCGGTGTTCAGGGGATGACCGTGACCGAGGTCAAAGGTTTTGGCCGTCAGAAAGGACATACCGAGCTTTATCGCGGTGCGGAATACGTGGTGGACTTTCTGCCCAAGATGAAGATTGAGTGCGTGGTCGACGACTCTCTGGTCAACATGGCGGTTGAAGCGATTATGAAAACCGCCAGGACCAACAAAATCGGTGATGAAAGATTTTCGTGATGCCGGTCGAAGAGGTGATCCGAATCAGAACTGGTGAAACCGGAAACGCTGCCGTCTAATACAACAAAAGACCGATGCCCTAAAAGCATCGGTCGAATTGTTTTTGCTGCTGGTTAAGGCGCTAAAAGAACATAAACGGCGCCCGCTCCTCCGTCGTAAGGCGGAGCCTGCACAAAGGCAAGTACCTCTTTTCGCTGAGCCAGCCAAACCGGAACCTTTTCCTTTAAAACAGGCTTTCGTCCTGCAGAGCCGAATCCTTGTCCGTGGATGATTCGCACGGCCCGGTGGCCGGCTTTTCTTTCCTCGTTTAAGAATTCCACCAGAAGCAGTCTGGCTTCCTCGGACGTGTAGCCGTGAAGATCCAAGGTGCCTTTGATGGACCAGGCGCCTTGATGCAGTTTCTTGGGAACATCGGGCGCCATGGAAGGTGCCCGATAAGACAGCCGTTCATCCGAATCCAGCAGGTGATCGATACTGATGTTGTCGGACAAAGAGTCTTCGAGCACCGCTTTTTCGTCGGCGTAGCGCTGACGAGGAATGGGCGCCGGCTTCGGCAAGGCGTGGAAGACTTTATCTTCCCTGCCTATTTTTTTTTTGACTCCGAGTTCTTTCATTGCATTTTCGAACTCGTGAGCTTTAGCCGCAGCTTCTTTACGCTTTTGTTCCTTTTCGGCAGCGATTCTTGCTTCTTCTTCCTGTTTGACTTTCAGTTGTTCCTTCAAGCCCATCAGAGAAGCAAAAGACTCTTTATCGACATTCATTTCCGTTAATCAACCAAACCGTTTGTTTCTAAATAGTTTAAGGCGTCCAGAGCAGCCATACAGCCGGAAGCAGCGCTGGTAATGGCCTGACGGTAGACCTGGTCCTGGCAGTCGCCGGCGGCAAAGACACCCGGGATGTTGGTTGCCTGAGCAGCGCCGGAGGCAATACCCTTAGTGACGATGTAACCGTGGTTCATCTCCAGCTGGCCTTCGAACATCTTGGTGTTGGGGGAGTGGCCGATGGCAATGAAAACGCCCATAACCGGAATATCTTCCTTTTCACCGGTCTTGAGGTTGTTTAAACGGACGCCGGTCACACCGGTCTTGTCACCCAGGATTTCGTCGAGCGTGCAGAACTCGTGGAGGACGATCTTGCCTTCGGCCGCGACGGCTTTAAGACGATCTACCATGATTTTTTCAGCGCGATACTGGTCGCGGCGGTGGATCATGTGAACCTTGGAAGCGATACCGGCAAGGTAGATGGCTTCTTTAATTGCAGAGTCGCCGCCGCCGACGATGGCAACTTCCTGGTTGCGGTAGAAGAAACCGTCGCAGGTTGCGCAGGCGGAAACGCCTTTGCCCTTGAATTCCTCTTCACTGGGAAGGCCGAGATACTTAGCGCTTGCGCCTGTAGCAATAATCAAAGCGTCGCAAGTGTAGTTGCCGTTGTTGCCGACCAGGCGGATCGGTTTTTCGTTCAGATGGGCTTCTGTGATTTCATCGAAAACGATTCTGGTTTCAAAGCGTTCGGCATGTTCGAGCATGCGCTGCATGAGCTCCGGACCCATCACGCCTTTGGGATCGCCGGGCCAGTTGTCGACTTCAGTCGTTGTTGTCAGCTGGCCGCCTTGCTCCATGCCTGTAATGAGAGTAGGTTTTAAGTTAGCGCGGGCTGCATAAACGGCGGCGGTGTAGCCGGCAGGGCCCGAGCCGATAATCAAAACTTTACTGTGTTCGGTATTGGTAGTCATGTTCTACTTCCTTTAATATTCACAAATTGCCCAACAATTATAGAGCGTTGGTTTACAACTAGAATTACGGAAACACCATTTAACACATAATGAGCAACTCAATAGAAACCTCTTTCTTATATAGAAATTCCCCCCGGTTTCGAAGCAATTCGGACGACGAGGTCGGAGCCGGCGGGAAACTCTGGGGCCTGGTTCTCTTCTGCGGTTGTGCGGCAGCTTGTATTGCTCTTTCCCTTGTTCTGGGAAGTTATGACTACTCGGATCCGGGATTTTCACGTTTCAATACCAAGCTCCAAGTCAGCAACCTCTTTGGAGTGCAAGGCGCTTGGACGGCCGATCTGTTCTATCTTTTATTCGGCTGGGGCGCCTGGGTCTTTGTTATCGGACTCTTTTATTTTCTGGTTCGCGGCTTAAAGCGCTTGCGCGGAAAGAAAGTTTCCGTTTCACCGATTCCGATGGGTTTCCGGATTTTGGCTTTCTGTGTGTTGGTCCTCAGCTGCTGTGCGCTGTTCTTCCTTCGGTTTCATACTCATTCTGAAGGGCTTCCCGGCACGACGGGCGGAGCGCTCGGAAGTGCGATCGGATCCGAGCTCCTCTATTGGATGAGTCTTGAAGTCGCTACGGCTTTCGTTCTCGTGTTGGTTCTTTTTTGCTCTTCTGTGTTTTTCGGTTTTTCCTGGCTTTCTGTCGCAGAGCAAATAGGAAGAACCTTTGAACGCTTATTCCGTCGGGTCGCTTCCATCAAGCAAAGTAAAGAAGATGATGCCTTTGCGAAAGCCTCTATGGAAGAGAGAGAGAAGTCACTGCAGGACAGGCAAGGGCCTTCTCCGGAACTGCCTGCACTTCCGGCTGCTTCCGCACCGATTGTTCAGCCGCCTGTTGAAGAGATTAAAACAGAGGAAGTGTTATTTGCTGACGAAAAGAAGACGAGGTTAAAGGTCCGGATCAATTTAAACCGATTGATTATGAACGCGATCCTGAAGAGTTAGCACCGGTTTCACTCCGCCCGACGCCGGAAAATACCGTTGCGCCGATGGAAGAAGAACCCTTTGATATTGAAGATATCCGCGCAGAAGAGGAAAGTGTCAAAGATCTGCCGATCGAAGATCATGTCATTGAACAGCCTGCTCAGCCGATTGAAGAAGTTCCGGAAGAGCCGAAAGAATTTGTTCTTCCGCCGGTTTCCCTGCTGAATGATCCTCCGTTTGAAGCGGTTACGGTCAGCAGAGAGGAACTTAACCTGACTTCTCAGCGTATCGAACACATTCTTCAAAACTACAAAATCAACGCTAAGGTGCTTTCTGCGCTGCCAGGCCCGATTATTACTCGGTTCAAGCTGCAGCCGGCCCCCGGTGTTCGCTCTCGTAAATTCGTCGAAGTGGCCAAGGATTTGGCCCGCGGTTTAGGCCAGCCCAATGTCCGTATTGTGGAGAATATGCAGGAAGCGGACTGTATCGGTCTTGAAGTTCCCAACTCTTCCCAGTCCGTACAGACGATTTACCTAAAAGAAATCATCAACAGCCATCCTTTCCAATCCAGTACTTCTCCGCTGACCTTGGCTCTGGGTAAGGGTGTTGCCGGAGACCCGGTCGTTATCGATTTGGCCAAGGCTCCGCATCTGTTGGTCGCGGGTACCACCGGCTCCGGTAAGTCCGTCGGTATCAACGCCATGATTCTTTCGATCTGTACAAGAATCCGCCGGATAAGCTCAAGCTGATTCTGGTGGACCCGAAGGAAGTGGAATTTAGTCCTTACGAAGATATTCCGCACCTTCTGACGCCGGTGATTACCGACATGGCCAAGGCCGCACACTGCCTGGCGTGGGCGGTTCGAGAAATGGATCGACGCTACAAACTGCTGAAGATGGCCGGTCAGAAAAACTTTGACGGTTACAACCAACGCATTCGCGAAGCGAAGGAAGCCGGTACTCCCA
>ERZ860009.290-NODE-290-length-25290-cov-1.667684_pt1 | contig 25290 bp, 24 predicted proteins | sample MGYA00510114_ERZ860009 | MGnify/ENA primary metagenome ERZ860009 (study PRJEB30046, sample SAMN00715177) | human gut metagenome | study: EMG produced TPA metagenomics assembly of the A metagenome-wide association study of gut microbiota in type 2... | reverse complement strand
TTCGGTAGTGTGCTAATTATAGTATATCACCCACCTTTTGTGCAGAGGTTCCTTAGAGGTTTTCCCTTAAGACAAAAGGATAGAGGCCGTTGAGAAATCTGTAACAACACCGTAAACTTCGCTCCGTAAGGAGACTCGGGACTTCGCGCATGCGATTTACTAAATATATTTTTATCCGAAACTGTCTCTTTAAATTTCCATTTCAAGCTCTGGAGTTGAGTAATGTCTACTATGGATGTTGTTACCTTCCGACCGCCTCAAGGCTGTCGCGGAGAAGACGGTCCCGCGTTTCAGGGAAATTTCCGCAAAGGCGAACTTCGCGGAATTATCCACATAAACAAAGACAACTGCGTCGGCTGCGACACTTGCCGCAAGTTCTGCCCGGTTGATGGCATTTCCGGCGGTTTAGGCGCCATTCACAAAATTCGCGACGATGCATGCCTCAGCTGCGGTCAGTGCTTAAGCGCCTGCCCGTTCGGCGCCATTGAACAGATGAGCTTCGTCGACGACGTCATCGCAGCTCTTAAAGATCCGAAGAAATTCGTGGTCGCTCATCCTTCTCCTGCTGTTCGCGTTGCTTTAGCTGAAGAATTCGGCGGCAAACCCGGCGATCTCTGCACCGATCAGATGCTTAATGCCCTGGAAAAGGCCGGCTTCACTGTTTACGACGTGAACCAGACTGCCGACCAGACAATTCTGGAAGAAGGTACGGAATTCATTAAGAAGGTTCGCTACTGGTGCCTGGGCGAAAGAAGCCCTGAAGTCAACATGATGGCTCACCATCCGCTGCCTCACTTTACCAGCTGCTGCCCCGGCTGGGTCAGAAACATGGAAATTAACTTCGCTTCTGCGATTCCCCATGTTTCCACAACAAAGAGCCCGATTCAGATGGGCGGAGCTTTAGGTAAGACCTGGGCTGCCAAGCACGTTTGGAACAAGGATCCGCGCGATGTCTGCATCGTTTCCATTACTCCTTGTACCGCTAAGATTTTCGAAGCCAGCCGTCCTGAATTCATCGACGCCTGGAAGTGGAACGTTGAACACAACGTTATTCCGAAAGACTCTCCCGTCTTCCCGGACATCGACTACAGCCTCACAACTCGTGACATCGCTGAAGTCTTCCGTCGTCTCGGTATCGATCCGCTCAAGATGCCGACTACACACGAAGTTAAGCCGACCGAAAAATACACCGGTGCCGGCACGATCTTCGGCTGCTCCGGCGGCGTGATGGAAGCTGCTCTCCGTACGGCCTATGCACTTCTGGCCGGCGAAGAACTGAAGAACCCGGACATCATCAGCGTCCGCGGCTGAACAACTCTTTGGTTGAAGCTACTGTGCCTATTCCCTTGAAGGCTCAGGGCGGCAAGATTTTCGAACTTCGCGTTGCTGTCGTTAACGGCGCTCTTCAGGATCTGAAGAATGTCATGAAGATCATCAACGAAGACAAGGATCGCTGGCACTTCATCGAAGTGATGAACTGCCCGGGCGGCTGCGTCAACGGCGGCGGTCAGCCTCTGCAGGGCGCCGGTTCTTCCTGGCTTGCTCCGACAACTCCGCTTCCTGTCAAACTCTAACAAGGTAGGAATTAGAAATGAGTAAATATCAATATACCGAACGCGACGTTCCTGCCATGTTGGGGCGCCGCGGCTTCTTGAAAGTCATCGGTCTCTGCGCAGTTTTAGTTGCCGGCGCCGGCGCTGTGATCACTCAGCTGATCACTTCCCGCAATAAGGTTATTCTCGACAGACAGAACGGTCTGTATGCAGATGACAAGCGTCTGCAGAAGATCAATCTGACTTCTTCTCACCAGAACGACGTCTGCTGGCAGGTCTACAAAGACATGAACGGCAAACCCGTCGAAGGCGAGATGTACAAGCTTAACCATACCCATTACTATCCCCGCTCCCAGCTGGCTATGACGGAGGCAGAACATGTCTAATCCCGAAATGAAAGGCGCAAGAATTCTGCGCTTCCACACTTCCGACAAGGTTTTCCACTCCATCAATGCAATTTGCTGGTACGCCTTAGTCATCACCGGTGCCATCGTTTATTTCGGCCATTGGATGGGCGATATTTCCGATGAAACCTCTAACCTCATGATGGTTTGGCACCTCTGGCTGGGTGCTCTCTTCACCCTTAACTTCGTGGGCTATGTTCTCTTCGCTCCCGAACGTTTTGCCGTGACCCTTAAGAATCTTCTTGAGTGGGACAAAAACACTATTATGTGGTTCAGAAATTTCGGCGGTTATCCGCGTCGTTTCTTCAAGATCCCGTTCGGACCGGTTGAAGTTCCGCCGCAGGGTCGTTACAACGGCGGCCAGAAGATGAGCTATCTTATTTTCCTCGCAGCTGTCGTTTACCTGATCGCTACCGGCTGGCTGCTTTGGTTGGGTGCTCCCCTCCTTGGCAAGACCGTTTTCTACTGGCTCTTCATCACTCACGTTTGGGGCAGCTTCATTGTTACCGCTATGGTTACATGCGCTCATATTCCTCTGGCTCTCCTGTCCATGGAACATTTCAAGGGCATTTGGAGAATCGGTTCCGGCGACATCTCTTACGAAGCCGCTGAACATCACGCTCCGACATGGGTCAAACGTGACGTCGTCAAAGTTGTTGAAAAATAATCCTTGACCGCTGAATAAAAAGAGGGGGCTTCGGCTCCCTTTTTTGTCGGCTGTACATCGTAGAATCACGGAAAACAGAGGAATTTTTTATGGCGGAAATGAATCAGACCCCCAAAGGTATGCGTGTTCATATCGGAATTTTCGGACGAAGGAACGCCGGGAAGTCGAGTGTGATCAACGCGCTGACCAAACAAAACATTGCGCTTGTCAGCGACGTTGCCGGCACGACCACAGATCCGGTGTTTAAAGCGATGGAAATCCTGCCTCTGGGGCCGGTGATGATCATTGATACCGCCGGCATCGACGATATCGGAGATCTGGGCAAACTTAGGATCGGCAAAACTAAAGAAGTCATGACTAAGACCGATGTCGCGGTCATTGTGATTGACGCGGTCAATGACGTTTCTGACTTTGAACGATCCTTAGTTTCTGAGTTTAAAAAACTGGGAACGGCCTACATCCTCGCAGCCAACAAGATTGAAACGGTTGCCGATCCTGCCGAGCGGATTGCTGCCTTGGAAAAAGTTTTCGGAGAAAAAGTCGTCCCAATCAGCGCGCTGGAGAAAAAAGGCATTGATGATCTGCGCTCGCTTATCGTCAAAACAGCACCGGAAGCTTTCGAAGACGGTCCCATGCTTCGGGATCTTGTCAAAGAAGGCGATACCGTCGTACTTTGCGTTCCCATTGACACAGCGGCACCCAAGGGTCGAATCATTCTTCCCCAGGTGCACGCTATACGGGATATTTTGGACGCCAATGCCAAGGCAGTTGTTGTCAAGGAAAATCAGCTCGCCGAGCAGCTTGTAAACCTTAAAGAACCGCCTGCATTGGTGGTTACGGACAGCCAGGTCTTTGCAAAGGCTGATCGCGCTGTACCCAAAGAAATTCCGCTCACATCTTTTTCTATTCTCATGGCGCGTCAAAAGGGCAATTTAAGCGGATTAGCCGCCGGCGCCAAAGCCGTGGAGAATTTGAAGCCGGGCGATAAGGTTTTGATAGCCGAGGCCTGTACTCATGTTTGTCAGGCAGAGGATATCGGCAGAGTCAAGATTCCGGCTTGGCTGAATAAGAAAGTCGGCGGCGAGCTGGACTATGAATGGTATACGGGAGATTCTTTCCCGGAAGACGTTTCAGCGTACCAACTTGTTATTCACTGCGGAGCCTGCATGATTAACCGCCGAGCTATGCTGAGCCGCCAGAGAAAATGCGCCGAGGCAGGCGTGCCGATTGTTAACTACGGCGTTCTGATTTCTTATTTACACGGAATCATGGGTCGCGCTATGTCGCCAATGCAAGACAACTAAACGAAGAGCCCGGATTTCCGGGCTCTCTCATCTTTAGATGTCGAGATCGACGTCTGTGTGTTTTAGTTTTTGGCCGTGTTCACGGGTAACGTGGAAGGCGACCTGAGGCCAATGTTTCTGCGTTGTCTGCAGGTTGTAGATGCTGGTGGCAAGGTAAACGGTGTTGCCGTCTGCATCCTTAGCTAAACGCATTCCCTGTTCCTTCTCAAAATCCTTACGGGTCTGCTCATCGGGGTAGGTCACCCAGCGAGCCGTAGAAACGGGCGTGTTTTCGTAGATTGCGTCAACGTTGTATTCCGTTGCCAGGCGCTGAGCCACGATTTCGAACTGAAGCTGGCCGACAGCGCCGAGGTAAAGGTTACCGAGTTCATCTTCAAAGACCTGAATCGCGCCTTCTTCGCCGAGTTCTTTCAGACCCTTATGAAGCTGTTTGGCTTTGAAAGGATCTTTCGGACGAGCACTGCGGAAGAGTTCCGGAGCGAAGTATGGGATGCCGGTAAAGCCGAGCACTTCGCCCTGCGTGAGCGTATCGCCGATGTGGAGCTGACCATGGTTGTAGATACCGATGATGTCGCCGGCAACGGCATCGGTCATCAGCACGCGGTCGTTGGCCATGAAGGTGAGGGCGTTCGGGATCTTCATCTCTTTGCCTTCGCGGACATGGAATACTTTCATACCCGGCTGGTATTCGCCGGAGCAGACGCGGAAGAATGCGATACGGTCGCGGTGCTTCGGATCCATGTTGGCCTGAATCTTGAACACAAAGCCGGAGAACTTGGCCTCATCGGGTTCTACCATCCGTTTTCCTGCGTCGCGAGGCTGAGGTGTCGGGGCCCAATTCACCAGGGCATTCAGCACGTCCTCAACGCCGAAGTTATTGACACCGGAACCGAAGAATACCGGCGTCTGAGAGCCTTCCAAGAATCGTTCAAGAGAGAACGGCTCACTGGCGCCTTGAATCAGTTCGATGCTTTCGCGAACATAATCCATTTCCAGCGGGAAGAGTTCGTCGAGGCGAGGATTGTCGAGTCCTTCGATTACTTCAACGTCGTCGGAGAGCTTTTCTCCGCCCGGCGTGAAGCGCTTCATGCGATTATCGAGCAGGGAAAAGACACCGCGGAATGTTTTGCCCATGCCGACAGGCCAGGTGATCGGAGCACAGTCGATCTTCAGAACATTTTCAATCTCGCCGAGCAAATCAATCGGATCCTGAACTTCTCGGTCGAGTTTGTTGATGAACGTAATGATCGGAGTCTTGCGCATACGGCAGACTTCGAGCAGTTTGATGGTTTGTGCTTCCACGCCCTTGGCGGCATCGATGACCATGACGGCGCAGTCCACCGCCGTTAAGACGCGGTAGGTGTCTTCCGAGAAGTCTTCGTGTCCCGGGGTATCCAGTAAGTTGATGACATGATCGTTGTATTCAAACTGCATCACCGAGCTTGTGACGGAAATACCGCGCTGCTTTTCAACTTCCATCCAGTCACTGGTTGCATGACGGCCCGCCTTTCTGCCTTTCACGGCTCCGGCCATCTGAATCGCTCCGCCGAAAAGCAGAAGCTTTTCCGTTAATGTGGTTTTACCCGCGTCAGGGTGAGAGATGATTGCGAAGGTTCTTCGTCTTCTTACTTGTTTCTGTGCCTGCGGACTTAACAAAGCCATTTTGTTCAGAATCCTATACTTATCTGTAGCCGAGAATTGTAGATCAAAGGATGGAGATTCAAATGTCAACGAATGAAAAAGTGAGGGTTTGTGAACGAAATTTAACTAATTGAGCTACTAGAATTATCAGGATTAATTCCTAGATACGCTCCAAATGACACAAAACTACTTTCCACGTTGGAAAGTCAAGACGGAAGGCACAATTGCGCCTGATGAAACACTCCCTCTTGGCCAAACCCTGGCAATGGGCATCCAACACGTCGTCATCATGTTCGGTTCCACGGTGCTCGCGCCGTTGATTATGGGTTTGGATCCCAATGTCGCGATCTTCATGAGCGGCGTCGGAACGCTTTTATTCTTCTTAATTGTCGGCGGTCGAGTTCCGAGTTACTTGGGCTCGAGCTTTGCTTTTATCGGCGTGGTCATCGCGGCCACAGGATATGCCGGTACAGGGCCTAACCCCAACATACCGATCGCTATGGGCGGTGTGATTGCCTGCGGCGTGGTATACGCAATTGTGGGTCTTATCGTAATGTGGACCGGCGTGGGCTGGATTGAACGTCTGATGCCTCCGGTTGTGACCGGCGCCATTGTGATGACGATCGGTTTGAACCTAGCTCCGGTTGCCGTTAAAGGCATGGGTGCCACCAACTTTGAGCAGTGGTATGCGGCTGCAGCGGTCCTGATCATGGGTTTTGTCGCGGTTTACCTTCGAGGATTCCTGCAGAAGCTGCTGATTCTCGTGGGCATTGTGATTGCCTATATTCTTTACTGGCTGCTCACCAATGTGATGGCTCTGGGCAAGCCGATTGACTTCCAGCCGCTGATTAATGCCAGCTGGGTCGGAGTTCCCAATTTCTCCGCTCCGGTTTTCCAGCCGGAAGCCATGATCCTGATCGTGCCGGTAGTTGTGATCCTGATCGCTGAAAACCTCGGTCATATCAAAGCCGTTAACGTGATGACGCACCGCAACCTCGACCCGTATATCGGGCGCAGCTTCTTCGGGGACGGTTTGGCGACGATCCTTGCCGGTTTTGTCGGCGGTCCCGGTGTGACGACCTACGGTGAAAATATCGGTGTGATGGCTGCGACTCGGGTTTATTCCACGCTGATCTTCCCGGTTGCAGGCTGCTTTGCCATTATGCTCAGCTTCTCACCGAAGTTCGGTGCCTTGATACAAACGATTCCCGGACCGCTGCTCGGTGCCGTTTCCGTGATTGTTTTCGGTTTCATTGCCGCCGCCGGTGTGCGGATCATGATTGAAAACCAGATCGATCTGGCTTCCAGCAAGAATCTGATTGTGACGGCTGTTACGCTGATCATCGGTGCCGGCGACTTCTCGCTGAAAATCGGCGGATTCGGCCTCGGCGGTATCGGAACAGCAACTGTTGCAGCTATTCTTCTGAACCTGATTATGGAAGATAGGAAACTCAAAAAAGAGCAGTGATTTTTTGAGAGAATTCGAAGACGGTTTTTCGGCATTGAGCGATCGGCTCAATGTCGTGAAAACCGTTTTTTGTTGTAGATTGCAGTCGTTATGGAATGCTGAGTGCGACCAAACGCATTGCTTTGAGGAAGTTGAATGGACAGCAGCTTTGCCGAGAGATTAGTTGCCTGGCAGAAAAAATACGGTAGAAACAATCTTCCGTGGCAGAAAAGCCATGATCCTTATGTCCGCTGGCTTGCGGAAATCATGCTTCAGCAGACGCAGGTAAAGACCGTTATTCCTTATTTCGATCGTTTTATAGAACGGTTTCCGACGGTGCAGGATCTCGCCGAAGCGCCGGAGGAAGAGGTCATGAAGCTCTGGGCGGGACTTGGGTATTACAGCCGCGCCAGAAATCTGCACAAGTGTGCAAAAGAGGTTCAGTGTCGTTTCAACGGCAGCTTCCCCCCTGAACTTTCGGCTCTGGAGGCGCTAGCCGGTATCGGCGTTTCAACTGCGGCCGCGATTCGAAGCGCCGCAACAGACGAGCCCTGTGCCATTCTTGATGGAAATGTGAAGCGGGTACTGGCACGCCACGGCATGATCGGCAAAGGTCTGACACCACGCGAGACTGAAAATCTTCTGTGGGCAGATGCGCGTTCCAAGACGCCTCTAAAGGAAGGCCGCACCTATGCTCAGGCCGTGATGGATCTCGGAGCGACGGTTTGCACCAGGACAAAACCTCTGTGCGCCTTGTGCCCTGTCAATCAAGACTGCAAAGCTTTTCAGACGGACAGTCAGTTGGAATTTCCTGTAAAGAAGGTCAGGGCCCCGGTGCCGGAAGAGATATTGAATCTCGCTGTTTACACCGACGGAAACGAAGTTTATTTGCTCAGGAAGTCAGAACGCTACTGGAAGGGACTGTGGACCCTTCCTCAGCTTCGGGACGAAGAGGCAGAGCAATCCGAAGAAGTCCTCCCGGCCATTGAGCATCGGCTGACACACCTGCTGCTTAGGATTTATCCCGTCCGGCTGCCGATCCCCGCAAAAATTCCCGCTGCGTGGAAAGCGTTTACGAAGGAACAAATAAAGACAGAGGCGCTCCCTACCCCTATTCGAAAACTGCTACTGGAAGTACTTTAGTCTTTGGAGGCGACGGCGTCCAAAGTACGATGGCGAACGATGACACCTTCGTATGACTTGGAAAAGTGTCGGGCCAATGTTTCCGCGATATAGACGGAGCGGTGCTGACCGCCGGTGCAGCCGATCGAGACCGTAAGATAGTGTCGGTTCTGAGCTTCGTAAGACGGGAGCCATTTCTCCACGAAGTTCTGAATATCGGAAATCATTTCCTGAACTTCGGGTTTTGAACGCAGGTAATCAATCACCGGCTGGTCCTTGCCGGTGTACTTTCGAAGATCTTCTTCCCAGTAAGGGTTGGGCAGACAGCGGACGTCAAAAACGAGGTCGCTCGCCATCGGAAGACCGCGCTTAAATCCAAAGGACTCAAACGTCAGGAGGATACGGCCCTTCTTTGCTCTGACGAAATTACGGATCCAGTGGTTCAGCGTATTAGGCAGCATGCCGGTTGTGTCGATGATGTGAGAAAACCCGACAAACGGTTCCAGCATTTTCCTTTCTTTTTCAATGGCCTCAACCAAAGTTTCCGGGCCTGAGGATGAGCGCTGCGATAAAGGGTGCTGACGACGAGTTTCGGAATATCTTTGGACGAGCGCATCGGTAGAAGCCGTCAAGCAGAGAACTCGGATATCGACGTTATGCTCTTTCAGTGTTTTGAAGCTTTTCGAAATCTCCGGAATGGAAGCGTCGCTGCGGGAATCCAAGGAAACCGCCAGTAGGTCTCGGCCGACAGAATGGAGATGCTCTGCGACCGGAACCAAATAGTTACCGGGCAGATTGTCGATGCAGTAATAGCCGAGGTCTTCGAGCTGTCTTAATGCAATGGATTTTCCGCTGCCGGAAAGGCCCGTGACGACAATAAGCTGCATATCCGTTTAACGGTTAAAAACCGTCCTCCTGCTCCATGAGTTTACGTTGGCGATCAAAAAATTCCTGAATGGTATTGATGCCTCTGAGCTGAAGAATAGCACTGCGCACGGCTGCTTCAACGAGGACGGCCAAGTTTCTGCCGCCGCCCACAGGGATAATCATTTTGCGGATGGGCTGACCGAGAACTTCTGTAAAGAGTTCTGTTTCCGGGAGACGCTCCATCAGCTCTCCTTGATCGAACTGTTTCAGTTCGGCGACGAGGTTAAGACGCATTTTTCTGCGTACTGAAGTCTCTCCGAAAATCGTTTTGATATCCAGCAGTCCGATACCGCGAACTTCGAGGAGGTTTGCCAAAAGGGCAGGAGCAGAGCCTTCCACCCAGTCGGGCGCTCTTTGAATGAAATCCACCACGTCGTCAGCTACAAGGCCGTGGCCGCGGGTGACGAGTTCAAGACCGAGTTCACTTTTACCGATGCCGCTTTGGCCGGAGAGCAGTATGCCCATGCCGAATACGTCCATGAAGACGCCGTGCATAGAGCAGCTCGGCGCGAGAAGCTTAACGATGTTGTGACGGACAAAAGTCAAGACCTTTTCAGGTGGCTCTGAGGTTCCAAAGACGGGAAGATTGGTATCGATCAGCGGCTGGATCATATCGTCCGGAAGAGCTAAATCCAGGCACACTACCAGACCCAAGGATTTGTTTTCGACAAGTTTCTGCAGAAAGCCGACTCGGGCGTCATGCGAAATTTGATTAAAAAATTCTATTTCTGCCGGTCCGATAATGTGGAGGCGGTCAGGATGAATAATGTTCAGGAAGCCGACACAGAGGGTTGGGTATTGTTTTGCCTTTTCCGTCAGGAAAAGCTTTTCGTTGGCATGTGACTGACCGTACAGCCAACTGATATTGAACTTCTTTTTGCAAAGGTTGAAAAGCTGTTGGTAGGTTGCCATAAATGTCGGCTCTGAAAACTAGACTTTATCGGATGGTTGAACACTGCACCAGCTTCTTAGTGCGCCGCAGAAGGTATCCGCCGAAGACGCGGTTAAAAGTTTTTCACGCAATGCATCGTCGGAAAAAACTTCGGCCGCGGCAGCTAAAAGGGCTAAATGTTCGCTGGCAGCATCTTCCGGGGCAATGAGGAAGAAGAACGCGCTGACCGACGGTTCGCCCGGACGGTCGCTCTCAAGTTCGCCGTGCAGCTTAACAAAGAGGCAGCAGGGCTCCTTAATGTTTGGGAGACGGCAGTGGGGAAGCGCAATCCCGTGGTCGAGGTAGGTTGACCCCAATCTTTCACGGGCAAACAAGCCGTCGAAAATCTCTTTTTTGTCGAGACCGTAGAGCAGGCTCAGTGTTTGGGAAGCCTGTTCAAAGATTCGTTTTTTACTGCTGGGAGAGATCCCGAGCAGCACATTGTCTGGTTTTAACAGACTGCACAAACCGTTCATAAAATTGAGTTAACTTTTGACAGCCTTCCATTCTAAAGCACATCGGCATTAGTCGAGATTTTTTCGTTCGGAGGCGGGGGCAATCCCGAGGGCTTCACGATATTTGGCTACTGTTCGTCGTGCCACGCTAAAACCCTGCTGTTCAAGAGCAGACGCAATTTTTGCATCGGAAAGTGGTTTGGCCTTTGGCTCTTGGTCGACAAGGCGTTTCAGCGCGGCTTAAACAGCGGCAGCAGGGGCTGCCTCGCCGCTGTCCGAAGGTCCTACGGAAGAGCTGAAGAAATATTTCAGTTCAAACACCCCGAGCGGACAGATGAGGTACTTGCCGCTGCACGCACGGGAGACCGTGGATTCATGCAGCTCGGTTTCATCGGCAATTTGGCGGAGCACCAAAGGACGCAGGGCTGAAGGACCTTTATCAAAAAAAGCCTCCTGGTGCGCCAGAATCGCCCGAGCCACTTTCAGCAGTGTCTTCTCCCGCTGCTCGATACTGTGCAGAAGCTCGCGGGCCTCTGTCAGCCGTCCTTTCCAAAGCTGCATCGTCTCTTTGTCTTTGCTTTGGACAACGGCTTGGGCGTAGCTATCATTCAGGCGAATTTTTGATCCTGAGCGGCTGATCAGCCGTACGGTCCAGCGTCCCTGAATCTTCGCGACAGCAACTTCAGGAATGACGAAGTTTATTTTGTCGGCAGAAAACTCTGCAGCAGGCCTGGGTGTTAGCCGACCGATCACTTCAAGGACAGATTTGATTTCTTCAGAGGAGCAGCTGAGTTTATTCTTTAACTCGTCATAGCGATGCTTTGCGACAAGCGTTAAATGATCCCGAAGCGTTTCTTCAGTCAGTTTTGCAAGCTCGGGGGCAAGGAGTTTGCGATTGAGCAAATGTTTCAGCTGCAGCAGTAAAGAGTCGCTGACATCTTTTGCCCCGATGCCGGGAGGATCGAAGCTTTGCAGGAGGGAGAGAGCAATGCGCCAATCCTCGGGGTCTGCTTCTTCTTGGAAAGGTGCGCTTTGAGCGATTTCCTCTAAGCTTTCGGGAAGGAATCCGTCATTGTCGAGGCAGCCGATGAGCCAGCGTAAAAGTCCGGAATCTTTTTCAGAGAGCGGCAAGCAGCCGGCCTGTTCAAGGAGGTGGCTGGAAAGTGTTTTTTCTGCCGGAGTTTCCCATTCTTCCGGGTCATCTCCTTCGGCATTCCAATAAAGTTCCTGGTCGCCTTCAGAGGCGTTGTTTTCAAAAGTTTCCTCGGAGGATTCGCAAATTTCGAGAAGAGGATTGTCCTCAAGGGCATCGCTGATCTTCTGTGACAGTTCCAAGGTGGAGAGCTGGAGTACCTGGAGCGTTTGCCGCATCTGCGGTGTAAGCGTGAGGTGCTGGCTCGGGACCAGATTTAGCGATGCCGCCATGACGCAGCTCCTACATTGTGAAGTTATCGCCTAAATAAGCGTTGCGGACCTGAGGATTTTCAACGATGGCTTCCGGCTTGCCCTGGGCAAGGACGCTGCCGTTGCTGATGATATAAGCGTGGTCGCAAATACCCAAGGTTTCGCGAACATTGTGGTCGGTGATCAAAACACCGATGCCTCTTTCCTTCAGGAAATGCACGATGCGCTGAATTTCAATCACCGCAATCGGGTCGACACCGGCAAACGGTTCGTCGAGCAAAATAAAACGAGGACGAGCGGCCAGGGCGCGGGCGATTTCAGTGCGACGGCGTTCCCCGCCGGAAACCGTCGGCGCCAAGTTCTTGCGAATACCGGTAATTTGGAGTTCGTTTAAAAGTTTTTCAAGTTCTTCTTTGATTTGCTTTTTGGTAAACGGACTGCCGTCTTCATTGGTCTGCAGTTCAAGAATGGCTTGAATTTTTCTTCAACGGTCAGCGTCCTAAAAACGCTGTTTTCCTGAGGAAGGTAGGTAATACCGATGCGGGCGCGCTTGTAGATGGGAAGGTGCTGGATCGACTCGCCGTTTAGGAGAATCTGCCCTCCGTTGGCCGCCACAAGTCCCACGATCATATAGAACGTCGTGGTCTTTCCGGCTCCGTTTGGTCCTAAGAGACCGACGACTTCACCGCTTTTAATAGATAAAGAAACATCTTTGACCACGGTCCTCGGGCCGTAAATTTTCTTAAGGTTTTTGACCTCAAGTACGTTGATTTGATGTTTCTGCAGGTTTACTCCGTCTGTCATGGAGAGACTCTCCTGCTTCCTTGAAGTTCGAGCGGCTTGCCTGCGTCCACGTTGGAGTCGCGAGGTGCAATGACGGTAGAGACGCGGCCTGAAGGTCCTTTAGCTTTGTTTCCGTCAATAATCGCCGTTGAATTCGTCAGGTTATAAGTAATCTTGTCGCCCTTGCTTTCGTCTTTGAGGACACCATTTTCGCTGCGTGCGACTTCGGCGCGATGCGTCAGAATCAGCACATTGCGTTTTTCGTCATAAGTGAGCTCGTCGCCCTTGCCGTGCATCCATTCTTCAACGCCGGGTGTCTTTTGATCGCGGCGCTGTTTGAAAGTAACAACTTTCCTTTCAGAGGCGTCATAACGGCATGACGGTAACCCTGCGGATCTACGGTAAGCACGAGTTTGTTGCCGTGAATCTCTAAGGTTCCTTGATGAACTGCAACGTCCCCCGTATAAATTGCGACTTGCTTGACATCGTCGCCGTCAAATTTATCGGAAAAGATTTGGATTGGCTGTTCGGAATCGGCTGTTTCAGCGTGTGCCGTCCGAAGGAAAGCAGCCCGAGTGCGCAAAAGAACCAGATCGGCAGAAGCTTCATTTTTGTGTAATCAGTGACGGAAGTTTAAGCAGTTAGGACATTCTATCTTACTCGCGCGGTCAAGCGAAAGCCGAGAACAAAACAGCCGCGAAACGAGCTTTAGAAAGTCGGAACGCGGCCGTTGTCAGAGGAGGTTAAGGCTGCTTGCGCTCAACCTCTTTCACAGTTTTGGGCTGGATGACAGTCTGAACTCTGGAACGAAGTTTGAAGGTTCGGTCGACATTGTCGTAATCCATTCCAACACCGTGAGAAGTGTCTTCTCCGCGAGTGAGCGCGACGGGTTTATCGGATTTATAAGTGTCCGTGTCCGGATAGGCATCGAGCTGAGAGGTCAGAAGGCGACTTGCCGGGGCGTCTTTAGTGGCCGCCTGACGAATGTCCACATTGTCGTAGAAATGAATTACGGCACCTCCGTCCACCATTGTGGCTCGGTCGGATTTCGCAGTGATTTGGGCCTCATTCGGGTTGAGCGATGCATATTCAGGGAACTTCGCATTGGCGTGTCCGTCCGAGTAATGCTCGACTTCTTTGGCGAAGACCTTTGCTTTTGCGATTCCGTCATCGTCAAACTGAGTGATTGTGATGTCTCTCGCAATGAAGTCCGGTGAGTTCAGATCGGAAAGGTGCGTCACGTTCTCGAGTTCTGCTTTGACGGAATACCAATAGCTCATGGCGCAAAGCGTCACCAAGAGAGCAATAGCGATCAGAGAGGTCAGTCGGTCGCGCATAGCTTAGAGCTCAGTGTTAAAACGTTTCATGACGGCTTCTTCAAAACGTCCTTGCGACTTCAGAATGAATTCTGCAAGTCGCGGACGGCACCGTGTCCGCCGGGGAAGCGTGAGACCCAGCGAGCTTTTTTCAGAGCCACAACAGAAGCGTCCGACGGGGCGCAGGAGAGGGCAACCAGCGGGAAGAGGCACAAATCGGGAATGTCGTCGCCCATATAAGCGGTTTCTTCCGGAGAGACACCTGCCTTCGGCAGATTTCGGCTAAACCTTCGCGTTTATCCTTTTGTCCTTGCATTAAAAGCGTGATACCGAGTTCCTTTGCGCGTTCAATGACGATGTCGGACTGTCTGCCGGTGCAGATGGCAACCTGAATTCCGCAGTCCTGTAGGAACTTAATTCCGAGACCGTCTCTGACGTAGAACTGCTTGAAGAGCTCGCCTTGCCCGGAAATGATGATGGAGCCGTCCGTCAGCACGCCGTCGACATCCAGACAAACAAGCTTAATTTTTTTAGCAATCGCTTCTGCTTTCATCAGATTACCTTTGCGGTCATAAGGTCGTGGATGTGGAGCGCACCGATCAGCCGATCGCTGTCGTCGACAACCAGCAGCTGGTTCCTTAAAGTGCTGTTGAGAATTTTAGCGGCTTCAGCAGCCAATGCCTGAGGCTGTATCGTTGTGGGATTGGGTGTCATCACATCGCGGATTTTCAGCGGACGGATGTCACCGACACGCTCGATCAAGCGTCTTAAATCGCCTTCGGTAAAGATACCTTTGACTTTATCCGTTTCGTCCACGATGGCGGTCATACCGATCTTTTTCTTCGTAATTTCTTTTACTGCGTCCATCACTGACGCATCAATTCGAACGACCGGTGTGGCCTCTCCGCTGCGCATGACATCCCTGACATGGGTAAGAAGACGTCGTCCGAGCGCGCCGCCCGGATGGGAGCGCGCAAAGTCTTCCGGTCCGAATCCTTTAGCGTCTAAACAGGCAACGGCCAGAGCATCGCCCATAGCAAGCGTTGCAGTCGTGGAAGATGTAGGGGCTAAATTCAGAGGGCAAGCTTCTCGTGAAACATGTACGTTGAGATTGACGGTTGCTTCCTTTGCCAGCGTGTTGTCATCGGAGCCCGTAATGGAAATCACCGGTGCACCTTCGCGGATGACCGTCGGGATGATAGTCAGCAGCTCAGAGGTGGTGCCGGAGTAGGAAATGGCAATGACGACATCGTCTTTGGTGATCATGCCTAGATCGCCGTGTGCGGCTTCTGCGGCATGGACGAAGAAAGCAGGGGATCCGGTTGAAGCAAGTGTGGCAGCAATCTTGCGTGCAATGTGGCCGCTTTTGCCGACGCCGCTGACAACAACACGTCCTTTGCAGTTCAGAATCAGAGTGACGGCTTTTACAAAAGTCTCATCGAGTCTTCCTGCGATGGCTTCGAGTTCTTTTGCTTCTTCAAGAAGGACGTGACGTCCTAAGTTCAAAATTCCCTTTTCAGAAATCTCAGGTTTCATTCCTCTCTCCGAAGAGAAAGCGATCCGCTTCCTCTTTTAATCATTTATCAGTAGTCACGCAGGACGGAAAATTGAGTAGTTTTCGAGATACAAGAAGCCTGCGGTTTTCGTGCAAAACATTATAGAGACAGGAGTTTGAATCTGCCTGTCGTCTTACGGTCGGCAACAAAAAGAAGGCGGTTAGTGCTGGAGAATTTTTGCGAGGAAGCGCTGAGCTCTTTCGCTGCGCGGTGTGGAGAAAAACTCTTCCTTAGGAGCTTCTTCCACGATTTCTCCGGCATCCATGAATACGACGCGGTCGGCCACTTTTCGGGCAAAGCCCATCTCATGGGTAACGACCATCATGGTCATACCGTCCTTGGCCAGATTGATCATGACATCGAGCACTTCATTGATCATTTCCGGGTCAAGCGCAGAAGTCGGTTCGTCAAAGAGCATGCAGATCGGATCCATTGCAAGAGCGCGGGCGATGGCCACACGCTGCTGCTGACCGCCGGAAAGTTGAGGAGGAAATTTATCGGCATGCTTGATAAGACCGACACGATCCAAGAGTTCCATACCTCTCTTGTTTGCCTGATCGCGAGAACGCTTGAGGACCTTCATCTGGGCAAGCGTCAGATTGTCCCTAATGGTGAGATGCGGGAAGAGCTCGAAGTGCTGAAAAACCATGCCTACGTGCGCTCTGAGTTTCGGAAGGTTCGTGTGAGGATCTCCGATATTGATGTTGTTCACGTAGATGGTGCCTTCTTGGAAATCTTCTAAGCCGTTGACGGTTTTGATAAGTGTGGACTTACCGGAGCCCGAGGGACCGCAGATGACGACCACTTCGCCTTTTTTAACGGAGGTGGAACAGTTTTTAAGAACCTGGAAATCTCCGTACCATTTACTGACGTTCTCGATCCTAATCATCTAGTTAATGTCCTTTTCGGCCGGCACCTCAACTTAACAGAGGTGCAGGAAATACTGCATTTACAAGTTAAATTCGATTTCCCATTTTAGCGAAATGCACACTAAACCTTGCTGCTCAGAAGTTGATTTAGAAGTTCGATTATTCTTCTGCAGCGAGGTGAGGCGAATAAGATACAAAACACCATACGTCGCAAATAAATCGAGGACTAAACGAATTAGAATTTTTGAGTCTTGAAACTTTGAAGAGAAAAAGAAAATGAAAAACTTAGTAGAAAAGCTGCCGGATCAGCAGCCCGCCTTACGCGTGATGGCTATGCCTCCGGATACCAATCAGTACGGAGACGTTTTCGGCGGCTGGATTATGAGTCAGGTTGACTTGGCGGGCTCCTCCATCGCTTCGCGTGTCGCAAACAGTCGAACTGCTACGGTTGCCGTGACAAGTTTCACATTCAAGGAGCCTGTCTGGGTCGGAGACGTGGTCTCTTTCTACGCAACGGTACTTAAAGTCGGTACGAGTTCCATCACAGTAGACGTCACTGTTTTTGCGGAAAGGCTGCACAAAGACAACCACCGTATCGTCAAAGTGACGGAGGCTCAGCTGGTCTTTGTGGCCTTAAATAAAGACGGGCGCCCTCAGCCCGTCTACAGAGCGGACAATCCTGCGCCCGAAAAAACAGAATAGAAAACTATTCAGCAAACTTCGGCTGACGTTTTTCCATGAAAGCGCTGAAAGCTTCCTTGCTTTCGGCGCTTCCTTCTAAATGGGAGGCCGCTTCTTCTTCAAGCTTGCGCTGTTCTGATAAACCGGACATATAGGCGGCTTTAAGCAGTCTCTTTGTGGCAGCCATAGCTTCGGGCGGTAAGGAAGCCAGACGCAGCGCGGCGGCGCCGGCGACGGTCATGACTTTGTCGTCTTCAACGATATGGTTGACGAGCCCCATAGCGACAGCTTCGGCAGCAGAAATCGGTTCGGAAAGAAGTAGTTTCTGAGCGGCAAGTTTGTAGCCGCCGCTCTTTACGGCCAATAGGCTTACGCCGTAACGGGGCGTCTGTCCCAACGCCAAACCCGGCATTGAGAAAAGGGCGTGTTCACCGGCAAAGACGAGATCGCAGTGATAAAGCATTGCGGCGCCCTGACTGACAGCGGGACCGCTCACGGCTGCGACAACCGGTTTAGAAAGTGCATCGAGCGCATCGATGACTTTCTGAAATTCATTAAAAATCGGTGTGTTTTCCGCCAACTGCTCTTCAATATCTAAGCCTGCGCAGAAAACATTGTTGTGTCCGCACAAAACGATGCTGCGTACACGTGTGTCGTCGTTGAGTTCAAGGAACTCTCTGGCCAAATCCTTGCAGAGTTCTGAGCTGAGAGTGTTTCGTTTTTCAGGGCGGTCGATTGCGACTTGGGCAATCCTGCCTTCAATCGTTGTAACAATAGGCATTTTGTTTCCTTCAAAGTTCCGCTTATTTTGGCGCTTCTAAGCAAGGGCCGAGATTTATTTTCACTAATTCGAGACTTTCACATTATCCAGAGTAAAGAGATCGATATTCGGGTCGTCCTCGTCCGTCGTACGGACATAGCCGCGCTTGGTCATCATGCCGTGCATGTTCTCGTTGTCTTTGAGCACATAGCCCACGACTTTCTCCAATCCTCTGCGGCGAGCCTCAGCTTCAATTTCGTCCATCAGCAGCGTTGCAAGTCCGCGGCCCTGCCAATCGTCTCTGACCGAAATTCCAAACTCTGCGGAAGTGCGGTTGGGTAGCTGAGACAGGCGGGCTTCGGCAATAATATCGCCGGAGTCGGAGTTCGGATCCACGGCAAAAATAGAGAAGGAACGATCCGGATCGGATGAGACTGCCGAAACGGCAATCGACTCCAGCGAACTCGTCAGACTATGGAAGCGCAGTCTGCGGGATTGATCGGAGAGGCTTCCAAGGTATTTCAAGAAATTTTCTTTATCTTCCGGCGCGGCATTTTTAATCTTGACCATACCGTATTTTCCGCGGACGTTCTTCTCAAAACTCGGGCGGTACGGGAAGATTAAGTGCGAAGCATTTTCGTCGGCTGTCAGCGTATCGGATCCTATGACGCAATGCGCATCTAAAACGATGGCATGACCTTTTCCGCAAAGAAGCGGATCGATATCGATGGATCGGACGGCAGGAATTTCTACGGCAAGCTGTGACAGACGAATCAATGCGGTCACAATGGGTTCAGGGTCGCAGGACGCAAGTCCCTGGAAATCGCCTAAGAATGTTTTAAAAGGTTCAGAGGAGATCATATCCTGCGCTTCTTTGAGCGAAAGCGGTGCAAAGTTAAAGACGGTGTCTTTAAAAATCTTTCCGTAGAGGCCGCCGATACCCAAATAAACGATGGGGCCGAAATGACGCGTCAGTTTCATGCCGATGCGCAGTTCGCGGCGGTTGTTCGTATCCAGTGTTTTTTGAAGGAATACGCCGAAGCCTTCTTCTGGTTGACCGAGATGAACGGCTCGCTCCGACATATTTTTCCAAGCGCCTTTAAGTTCGCGTTCATTGCGGATTCCCAGAATCACGCCCTTGGCATCGCTCTTTGAAAGAACGCCGTCCATGCGCAGCTTCATGGCGACGGGATACCCGAGGGCCCGTGCCGCTTCAATAGCCTCACCGAGCGAGCCGGCATAAATTCCGGCCGTGGTTTCAAAGCCGATGCCTGCCAGGAGACGTTTGCTTCTTCTTCATAGAGGAGATGGCGTCCCTGTCGGCGCGCTGTCTGGATGACTTTGCGGGCGCCCGCAAAGAATGCCGGATCGGAGGGAATGACGGAATAGCTTCCCGGTACGCCATCACTCTTAAATTTACGGAACTGCTCCATCAGTCGAATTGCCCGGCATGCTCCTTTCATGTCATTCATTGCTACGATGCCGTTTTTGCGGAGATGTTTTATGGCCGGGAAGTCGGGTTCCGTTCCGATCCAAACCGTGACAGCAGGCTTTTGAGATTTCTTAAGAATAGGCACCAGTTTTTTGGCTAAATCCAAAGCGTCCAGCGAAGGGTTGGTTACCACGCTCAGCACAATACCTGAGCACTCCGGGCGATTGAGGAGGTAGTCGGTTAAATCCGCGATGGTCGCGGCGTCCATATCCAATCCCATGTTCACCGGATTGGCATAAGGAAAAGTAATTTTGTATTTGTCTCGGAGTTCTTTGGCCACTGTGCTGTCGGGCGTTGCTAACCGCAGGTGGTTGTTGTACGCATGATCGGCCAGCAGAGAGTCCAGTCCTTTGCTGTTAACGAGTCCGTACAGTTCTCCCGAAGTTAGTTCTCTGTGCATAGCAAAGGCCTGGACCGCATAGTTCAGTTCTTTGAGCGAAGTTACAAGAAGCGCACCGGCCCGCACCAGAGCTCTTTCCATGACGCCGTCTTCATCTTCTCGAGCTCCGCTGTTGTTAATGACAATGTCTGCGGATCCCGGCGTCTGTCCGCCTTTTAATAAGATAACCGGCTTATTGGCTGCTGCTAAGCGAATGGCGGAGAGCAGTTTTCTCGGCTGCTGGAAAGACTCGAGATAAAGAACGATACAGCGTGTTTTGCGATCAAAGGCCAGCATGTCCACATAGTCAGCCACTGTAAGGACTTGTTCAAAGCCGGGGTCGATGACGTGGGAAAAACCGCACTGCGCATTAGTGACGTAATCAATAATCGTGCAGGAGAGGCCAGGGGACTGGCTGACGAGCCCGACTTCTCCGGCCGGAGGCAGGGCGGGAAGGTAGCTTAGATTCAGACCTTCCGAGGGCGTCATAAGCCCTAAAGACTGAGGGCCGACGATACGGATCCCTGCTGCTGCAGTCTTGTTGATGGCTTCAATGATCGTTTCAGTCAGATCGGACTTCGGAAATCCCCCGCACAGGAGAATGTTTCTAACGCCTTTTTTAAGACAGCTCTCCAAGGCTTTCGGATAAACGGACGGAGGGCAGACGAGGACGGCTAAATCTACATCTTCTTTTATATCCGTAGAGCCGCATAAGAAGTTTCACGGCCGATCGTTTTGTATTTCGGATTTACGGGAAAGAGTTTTGCCCGAGGTGAAGCGCTTTTGGCAATTTTCCAAATAAGCGTGCCGAAGCTTCCGCTTCTTGCGCTTGCTCCGACGATGGCGACGGAACGCGGGTTGAACAGCGTATGCAGATAGTGATTGAAGTCCATGGTATTGGCCGATCCAAAAGCCTGACGGAAGTTAAAGTCTAAATCAGGCGGGTAAGTCTGTAGTGAAGCATGTCTCAAAAATGCCAAAGGCGCCTGCAGATTTTTTCGCATCCGAATAAGATTAGAAGCTCAAAGTACGCTTGAGAAGGAGAGTGTGTGAGCGTCGAATCTAATTCCCCGTACACTGTTTTTATTGACGAAGCCGAGCGGCGCGTGGCGGTGTTGGATCAGAGACTTTTGCCCCACCGTGTGGAGTACGTTGATCTTAAAAATGCACAAGAGGCGGCTGAGGCGATCCGCGACATGACGGTTCGCGGAGCCCCTTTGATCGGCGTGACGGGTGCAGCCGGAATGGCTTTGGCCGCAGATGAAAGCACCGAGACAGGATTTTTGATTGAAGCCGCGAACCTTTTAAAGAGTGCGAGGCCGACCGCCGTCAATTTGAACTGGGCCGTCGACTTTATGCTCAAGCGGCTGAAAGGAATGGAGCCCGACCGCAGACGAAAAGCGGCTTGGCACTTAGCCGCCGAGATCTGTGAGCAAGAGCGATCGATGAGTATTCGTCTTGCGCAACACGCTCAAACAATTATTGAGGCGCTTTATTTAAAGCTCGGCAGGCCGCTTAACATCCTCACGCACTGCAACGCCGGAAAGCTTGCGACGGTGGAACTCGGAACCGCAACGGCCGGGATTTATACGGCATTTGAGGCCGGAATTCCGCTGACGGTTTATGCCGATGAAACGCGTCCCCGACTTCAGGGGACGCTGACCGCCTGGGAGCTGAAAGCTGCAGGGGTCCCCGTTTGTTTGATTGCAGATAATGCAGGCGGCGAGCTCATGAGGGAAGGCGGAATCGATCTGGTGATTGTCGGAGCCGACCGCATTGCGGCAAACGGAGATACGGCAAATAAGATCGGAACATACTTAAAAGCGTTGGCAGCGGCAGATAATCAAATTCCTTTTTATGTTGCAGCGCCGATATCGACGTTCGACTGGACGGCAAAGAGCGGAGGAGATATTCCGATTGAAAACCGTTCCGGAGATGAAATACGCTGGGTGCGAGGCATTGATAAACACGGGCATGAGACGGAAGTCTGTATCACTGATCCCGGCATCGCAACCGTGAATCCCGGCTTTGACGTCACACCGGCACGCTTGATTACCGGATTCATTACGGATCGCGGCGTCTTTGTGCCCGAAGACTTGAAAGATTTAAGGGTGAACAGTCATGTTTGAAGATAAGGAAGAAAAGGCGAGAGAGGAAATCATCGACTACGCCTTAAAACTGAGTCGAGCAGGTCTTAATGTCAACAGCAGCGGAAACCTCTCTGTACGGTTTGATTCTCCGGAAAGCAAAGGTTTTTTGATTACGCCGACGGGTCTTCCCTATGACGAAACCGAACCGGAAGATTTGGTGCGGATTTTATTTACGGACAACGGTTGCTATAAGGCGGTAGGAAGCCGCCAGCCTTCATCGGAGTGGAACCTCCATGCTTTTCTTTATCAGGCCCGTCCCGATATCAACGCCGTTGTGCACACGCACTCTCCGTACGCAACCATGCTTTCCTGTTTGGACGAGGCAATTCCTCCGTTCCATTACATGGTTGCGGCCGCCGGAGGCGATACGATTCCCTGCGCACCCTATGCTACGTTCGGTTCCGTAGCGTTAGCGGAGGGCCGCCGCGATACGCTGGGCAAGGATCGCTTGGGGTGCCTCCTTTCGCATCACGGCAGCGTGGCAGGGGGCCGTAACTTGAAGCAGGCTTACGCCGTTGCTTTGGAAATTGAATCGCTTGCTCGGATGTGGATGATCTTAAGCAGATCGGCGGCTGCCCTCTGATTGATAAAGAAGAGATGGCGCGAGTGAAAGAGCAGTTTAAGACCTACGGACAGCAGGAGAAGGGCCATGAGGAAGGCTGAGGCGCCGGTGCCTAAGTGGTGCACTCCGGAAGGCTCTCCCATTGCATGTACGGAAAAGAATAAGGTGATGGCCGAAAATCTTGAAGAAATCAAAGGGTACCTTCAGGACGCTATCGATGACGCTGTTCTTATGGGATGCTCCGAAGCTTCTTTTCGCAAGGCCTATTTGGACTTGATCCGCAATCTGCATTCCCAATATCCCGAGCAAAAAGCTCAGGCCGGAGAAGAAAATGACAAAGATTTATAAACTGATTTTAGTTTGCTGCGCAGCGCTCTTTTTGTCGGCTTGTGCTCATCCCGACATGATCAAGCTCAACGACACGTACGACTACACTGTTAAAGAGCTCGGTGTCCCCGACTCTACGACACGGCTCCCCGACGGATCGATTCGAATCGTTTATTCCATGCAGCCGATGGGCCAGGCTTCCTACGTGATGATCTTTAACCCGGAAGGCAAATTGATCTTTAAGGATCAGCTTCTGCAGCAAAAATACTTCAACCAGATCAAGCCTAAAGTTCAGGACAGCCAGGATATCTACACGATGTTCGGAAAGCCCTGCGAACAGTGGCACTACAAGAATTTAGGCGAACACACCTATATGTATCGCTACCTCGATGAATCCGGATTCCCGATGGCCTTATGGGTCGATTTTGACGACAAGGATGATAAAGTTCTGCGTTACGTTTTAAGTATTGATCCCTGGGTCCAGAGGGACGCGGATCAGCGAGATTTCTAAAAGTTTTTTCTAGATGCATCCTCCTCAGCAGCACAAGTTCGGATTTAAGGCCTGGATTCCGACGATCGGACTGGCCTTTGCCGCTTTCGTTTTCAACACTTCTGAATTTTTACCCGTCGGCTTATTGCCGAACATTGCAGAATCGATTCATGAGTCTGTCTCAAAGACCGGCCTCATTATTACGGTTTACGCCTGGGTCGTATCTCTGTTGTCGCTCCCGCTGACGATATTGACCGCGAAGCTGGAGCGGCGACGGCTGCTTCTTTGGCTCATCGTGATTTTTGCACTGAGCCATTTCGTGGTTTTGTGGGCCGATACGTTTGAAAAACTCATGGGCGCGCGGATCTGTGTCGCGGTAACGCATTCCATCTTTTGGTCCATCATGACGCCTCTGGCGGCCAGAGTAGCGCCGTTCGGGAAGCAGGCATTTGGTTTAGCGGCCGTGATGGGCGGCTCGATTGTCGCAACGGTGCTTGGCGTTCCGATCGGAACTCATCTCGGACAGCAGGTCGGCTGGCAGGGATCCTTCTTCATTGTGGGTATGGCTGGCGGATTGGTTTGGGGTATTATCTTTTTCTCGCTGCCTGTCTGTACCAGCAACCGGGCCGGTTCTTTAAAGAGCCTGCCGTCCTTGTTTAAGCGTCCGGCGCTTGTACAGCTTTACCTTCTGACCATGGTCGTGATTTTGGGCCAGTTCACGGTGTACTCCTACATCACTCCGATTCTGATGAATGTCGGACACTTGTCTGAGAATGCCACAGTCTGGTTCCTGTTTATTTTCGGTATTGCCGGCATTATCGGAACCGTGATTAGTTCCAGGACGGTGGATAAGCACCGCTCAGGCACTCTGGTGATCCCGATGCTGATCATGATGGTCTGTGTCGGACTGCTGACGGTTACCTCTTCGCATTTCGGTGCTCTGGTCATACTCGGAACTTTCTGGGGCGCTTCGATGACGGCGATCTCGATGGCGTTTCAGACTCTGCTCTTGGATACGGCCCGAGATGCTGCCGACGTGGCGACATCGATGTTTTCCGGCATTTTCAATATCGGTATTGGCGGCGGAGCCTTTATCGGCAGCCGAGTGTCTGCTGAGTTCGGTTTCGCCGCGGTTCCGTATGTCGCCTGTGCACTTATCGGTGTTTGTGTGCTGGCCTGTGCGGCGATTTGGCTGAAGCGAGGCTCGGCGATCTTGCAGACTCGCTAAGACGAATATACGAATACCACACAAATGAAAACGGCCCTCCGTCGGAGGGCCGTGAATCAAAAGAGATTCAAATTATTCCTTCTTGTGCTCGTTGCGCAGACGGATGTGGAGCTCTCTCAATTGTTTTTCATCAACAGGAGAAGGAGCCTGCGTCAGCAAGCACTGTGCACGCTGTGTCTTCGGGAAGGCGATCACGTCACGGATGGAATCAGCACCGCACATCATGGTGACGATACGGTCAAGACCGAATGCTAAGCCGCCATGGGGAGGTGCACCGTACTGGAGAACGTCAAGCAGGAAGCCGAACTTGGCGCGGGCTTCTTCCGGACCGATCTTAAGTGCGTTGAAAACCTTGCTCTGAACATCAGCCTTTGAATACGAATGGAGCCGCCGCCGATTTCCCAGCCGTTGAGAACCATGTCGTAAGCTTTGGCGAAGCAGTTTTCCGGATCGGTAACGAGTTTGTCTTCGTCGCCGTCTTTCGGGCTTGTGAACGGGTGGTGGCAGGCAACCCAGCGTTCTTCTTCCTCGTCGTACTCGAACATCGGGAAGTCGATAACCCACAGAGGTCTCCAGCCTTCTTCAAACAGGCCGTGGGACTTTCCGAATTCGGAGTGACCGACTTTCAAACGCAGAGCGCCGAGGGAGTCGAAAACGATCTTCTTACGGTCGGCACCGAAGAAAATGACATCTCCGTCCTGTGCACCGGTTCGTTCGATGATGGCCTTGAGGACATCGTCGGAAAGGTTCTTAACGATCGGGCTCTGGAGGCCTTCCCTGCCGGCCTTGACGTCGTTAACTTTGATGTAGGCCAAACCTTTGGCACCGTAGATCTTGACGAA